>Ga0307928_10000613_pt1 | contig 26913 bp, 31 predicted proteins | sample AceLakmetagen232_FD_201815 | JGI IMG/M metagenome (GOLD analysis project Ga0307928, IMG submission 201815) | Saline water microbial communities from Ace Lake, Antarctica - #232 | ecosystem: Environmental > Aquatic > Non-marine Saline and Alkaline > Saline | place: Antarctica: Ace Lake... | reverse complement strand
TAGGCTTCCCCTGAAAGACCATACCCAAAAATCTCGCAGTATATCTTAGCATCTCTTCTTAAGGCAGCCTCGAGTTCTTCCAATATTAATATACCGCAGCCTTCTCCCATCACAAATCCATCTCTGTCCCTGTCAAACGGCCTGGAGGCTTTCTCCGGCTCATCATTTCTGGTAGAAAGAGCCTGCATATTAGAAAAACCAGCCATTCCCATTGGGGTTACAGCTGCTTCGCTTCCACCGGCAATCATCACTTCGGCAGCTCCCCTTTTAATTATCTCAAATGCATCACCTATTGCATTTGAACCTGCGGCACAAGCTGTAGCTGTAGAACTTACCGGTCCTTTAGCCCCGCTGGCTATTGAAACCTGTGCAGCTGCCATATTACATAATATCATAGGAATCACGAAAGGGCTTACTCTATCGGCACCCATATTCAGCAGTCTTTCATGCTGCTTCTCCAGAGTTGCAAGTCCTCCAATTCCGCTTCCTACATAAACTCCCACTTCATTTTCACTCGTTGAATCAATCTTAAGATTGCTGTCTTTTATAGCATTTAATGCAGCAGCAACCGCAAATTGAGAAAATCTATCCATTCTTTTAGCCTGCTTGAGATTCATATAATTTTCAGGCTCGAAATCCCTGATCTGCGCAGCTATCCTGGAAGCAATCTTTTCCACATCAAACCGGTCAATCCTGCTGATTCCTGATTTTCCGGAAATTAGATTTTTCCAGAATTTGTCAACTTCCAGTCCTAACGGCGACATTATTCCCAGCCCGGTTACAACTACCCTTCTTCCTTTATTCATTTGTTCCATTAATAATTCCTTTTCTGTAAGATTATCACTCTGTCTGTTAAATACCCATTCCGCCATCCAGATTTATAACGGTACCCGTTATATAATTGGAGTCATCACTTGCCAGAAAAAGAGCTGTCTTTGCAACATCGCTTACACTTCCCAGTCTCCCGGCAGGAATTTGCCCCATTAACTTTTCCTTTATTTTATCACTCAACTTTTCTGTCATTTCAGTCTTAATATAGCCAGGAGCTATGGCATTAACCAGGATATTTCTACCTGCGAGTTCTCTGGCAAGGGTCTTTGTAAGCCCTATTATTCCGGCTTTAGATGATGAGTAATTACTCTGTCCCGCATTCCCGTGAACCCCAACTATTGAAGATATATTTATTATTTTTCCACTTCTGTTCTTTACCATATATTTGGCTGTATGCTTGGAACAGATAAAAGCTCCGGTCAGGTTTATATCAATTACTTTTTTCCAATCTTCAAGACTCATTCTGAGTATTAGATTATCCCTGGTGATTCCGGCATTATTGACCAGAATATCAATCCTGCCTTCAGCATCAATAATTTTTTCTACAGACTTTTCCACACCTTTTTCATCAGTTATATCTACTTTGAAAAAATTAACTTTATTATCATATGCCGACTGAAATTCATCTATGGTTCTGGCTCCCTCTTCCTGGTTGACATCAAAAATATATACAGATGCACCTTCCTTTAAAAAAGTCTGGCTGATCTTCTTTCCAATACCCCTGGCGCCGCCGGTTATTATGGCCACCCTATCTTTAAGCCTCATTTATGATTCCTTCCTTTTTAAATGCATTTTTTAAATTCTCAATATCTTCCATTTCGTTGGTGTTCAGTATGATAATATCCTTGCCGCTCCTTTGTGCAATTCTACCAACCAATCCGGACAAAACTCTCCCGGGACCAACTTCTACAAATATCCCGACGCCTTTACCAAGCAGGTGCTCAATACTGTCGACCCACCTTATGGGACCGGTCAGCTGGCCGGCCAAAGTCTTTCTAATATCATTACTATCTCTGTAAGCTACCTCAGTGGTGGAAAAGAAAGGCAATTTCATTTCTGTAAGTTTGACATTCCCTTCAATAAATCTTCCAAGCTTACCTGAAACTTCCTTCATTATCGGACAATGCGAAGCAATGCCGACTTTAAGCGGCATTATCTTTCTTACCCCTCTTGATTTTAATTCTTTTATCGCTTCCCCAACTGCGTCTTCATATCCACTTATTACTATTTGTGAGTAGCCATTATAATTAGCAACAAATACTCTGTCCTTAAAATCACCAAGAACATCTTCAATTATACTTATCTCTGTCCCTAAAACAGCAGCCATCATTCCTTTTGCACTCCTGTCAGCATCACTCATAATTTTTCCCCTGTATCCAACAAGCTTTACCCCCTCGCCAAAACTATAAGCGCCGCTGCTGTAAAGCGCGCTGTATTCTCCCAGGCTATGTCCAAATACTGTATCAATACACTCTCTATTTATAGAAAGATCATTTAATATATAATCATTCAGAGCACAGCTTAATGTGTAAATTGAAATCTGACTAAGCCGGGTATTATCAAGTGAATTATCCCTATCGCTGCCGCTAATTATTTTTAATATATCACTGCCTACAGCCTCACTTGAGATTTCAAAGTACCTGTTATATTTGGAATTAGAGCCTAAAAATTCTTCCCCCATATCCTGATACTGCGAACCCTGGCCCGGAAACATAAGAGCAATACTTTTTAAGTCTCCGGTATTTTTTATGTTTTTATCATTCAACTGCAGAGAACCTTTCTATCCCAGGGCAAACATTATATCAGCCGTGCAGGCAATATCATCTCCAACCACTGCCCTGCCCTTTGCCCTGCCGATATTTCTCTTAAAACTTTCCAGCTCTACCTCTATTACCAGTTCATCTCCAGGTTTTACTATCCTCTTGAACCTGGCTTTATCTATACCGGCAAACAGCACCAGTTTTCCTTTATTTTCAGGCAGCATTAGAGCTGAAACTGCTCCTGCCTGAGCAATAGTCTCAACTATAAGAACTCCTGGCATAATGGGGTTGGATGGAAAATGTCCCTTAAAATAATATTCTTCCTGCCTGACATATTTTACCGCTTTAATTCTCCTGCCCGGCTCAACTTCAATAATTTTATCGATTAAAAGAAAGGGATCTCTCTGAGGAATGATATCTTCAATATCTTTTCTGCTCATTTCTTTCATAACTTGTTTCCTTCATATAAAAAAATCCTTAATGATAAATATAAAATGACCATCCCCACAGCTTTTTAGATAGACGCTGCAATATTTTTATAGTTTCATAGAAAAACCGCTGCTTTGGTTCTGCAGCCGGCTGCAATACAGAATTCCATTTTTTTGTTATCTATTCTTTCTTTTTTTATATAATATATAGTATTATTCGTTATAATAAATCCTTAAATATTAAATGATAAATTTTAATTTAGATAAGTATAAAAAGTCTCTTGAGACTGATTATATCGGGAAAAATATTATTTATTTAAAAAAGGTGGGCTCCACCAATAATTTTGCCTCAAAACTTGTAAAGAAAAGATCTGATTTGAAGAATAATCCTTTAGAAGGAACTGTGGTGCTGGCTGAAACCCAGGTAAAAGGGAAAGGCAGACGGGAAAGAGTGTGGATATCTCCTGAAGGAGGTCTGTGGTTTACTATAATACTTAAGAGTAGACTTGAAGAAAAAAAACTTCCGGAAGTTACACTGATTGCCGCTTATTCCATCGCTGCTGTGCTGGATACAGAATACAGCATAAAAGCAATTCTAAAATGGCCTAACGATATATATTATGAAAGATTAAAGTTAGGCGGTATTTTAACTGAAGTTGAAAAAATAAACAGCGATATTTATTTAATTATTGGAATTGGTATAAATGCAAACCTGGATGCAGAAGACCTGGCCCCTTTTGGTAAAAAATCAGTATCTATTAAAACTATACTGGGTAAAGACATAGAAAGAGAATCTTTCCTATCAAAAATACTGCTTGATTTTGAAAGAGATTATAAATATTACTCCCGGACAAGAGATTTTAAAACTTTATTTAAAAAAATAGAAAAAATTCTAAGTTATGATTAAATCCCGGGGTGCTTTTTTTATATAATATTAGTATAATAAGACCATTAAAATTGCTTTAAAAAAATTCTATTTATCAAAATGGAAACTAAAAGCAAAATTGCCAAATCTTATAGCATATCTTTCTTCTGCTTTCTATTAGCTGTTATTTTCTGGTATCTACTGAAAAAGTTTTTCCTCTGGCAGGAAGGCAGGGTGCTTCTTGATCTTATATATGCATTTATCTCTTTTAGCATATTTATTATATTTTCCTTAGTCTATCTAGCCCTAATAGATAATAGAAAATTAGTATTGCCTTCATCATTTTTTATTACATTTAGTTTTTTATTTTTTTTCCTAAGAAAAGAAGGAATATGGGTAAGTAAAGTAGTCATCATATGTTATGTAATTCTTGTATTTATTCTTTTTATTGTATTTAATTCTACCAATAAAAATCTTATATATGAGAGAGAAAACAGCATTGCATTCCATCCGGAAAAATCTATCTTAAAAGCTGCACCGGCCCTGATGGTTATTTTTGCTATTCTATTTTCAGTTCTTTTCTACTTTAATTTTCCTTTTATGGATAAGGATGGGAACATAACATTAAAAGAAGAGCATATAGAAAAGCTAACCAGTCCGTTTGGAGAAGTTATAAATAGATATATTCCTATTTATGACCTGAATATGAGTGTAGATGAGTTTATTGTCCTTACTACTTTTATAGGACTTCCATTTGCCAGGGGTGAAGAGGAAGAGGAACTGAGCCCCCTGGTGGATATGGAAAAACCGCCAGAAGGAATTGAAAGCTATCTTAAGAATAAAGGTGCGTACAGCTTAGAGGAAGTAAATATTATAGAGTATATTAGAGAAGATGAAGAATTCAGAGTGGTATTTATAGAAGAGATAAAAAGATTAACGGATGAGGTGGACCCATACCTTATGAATAAATACAGGCAAAATCTATCTAAAAATTGGGGGGTAGAGCTAAGCAGCGAAGATGAGATGGGAGAAGTTTACACAAGACTTATAAATAGTAAAATAAATGGAACTCCTCAAAATATTAGAAGCTTGTTATTGTTAATCCCTGTACTGTCTTTATTTGGAATGATACAGATAACTTTTATTATATTAGGCTTTATATACTCATTTATATGTTGGCTGCTTCTGATAATCTTCTACAAGGCTAAATTTTATCATTACAGGAAGGTTCAGGTAGAAAAGGAAGAAATAGAGCTGTAGTATTAATATTAAAAAAGCCAAAATAAAAAAGGATAGGAGGAATGGAAATTACCACCTGGCAAAAACATGAAGTCCTTTTTTGGATACTTATAGGTGTATCTATATATCTTTTTATACTGATCATAATATATCTAGTACTAAAGTTTGCTTTACATAAAAAAATCAGCAGTATAGGCATGTATCTAACTTATCATACCGGGCCCTTACCTTTCTGGCTTTTAGGTGAAATTACAGCTTACCCCAGAAGAAGAAAAATGTGGCTTATTAGAAGTGGACTAAAAGAAGGCCATTCATATCTTGAGGAAGGATTTGGTATAGGTACCTCCCCCATTCTAGCCTCTAAAATAGTAGGAAACAGCGGTTTAGTATATGCTTTAGATAATCAACCTTTTCAAATAACTATATTATCTCTGAGGAAGAAAATTAGAAGAATAAAAAATATAAGGCTTATTTTATCTGATGCAAAAGAAACTGGCTTAGAGGATAGCAGCATAGATACTATCTTTATTTGTAGTGCATTTCATGAGTTTCCGGACAAGAAAAACACTGCTATGGAACTTTATAGAATACTCAAGCCTGGAGGTAGTTTAATCATCCTTGAGGAATCCGTAAGAGTTGCCAATAATATTCAAAATATTATTGAGACAACAAAACTTTTTAAGCTAGTCGAAAGAGATAAGAAATTTATTAAGTTTAAAAAAGAAAGGTAAAATAATATTTTATAATTTACAGGAAGACTCTTTTAATATTGGTAGTAGCTGGGGATATTGAACACGTTTAGAACTAATTATTACTGCTTATTTGTATTTTATATTTTCTTCTGGTTTAGTTGGTAGAATAGCTGAATGGATAGAAGATAGTGGAAATGAATTTATTTCAGTAGGTAGTATTGTACCAATTCCAGTTGGAAAACTAATCAGCATTTTAGGAATGGTTGCAATTTTTTCAGTACCTCCAATATTGATTATAGCTGCTGCTAAAAAAATATATAAGAAGGTTGATAAACCAGCATACCGCAGGCGCAGATATTTTCATAAATAATAAATAGGACTTCACAAAATTAAAAATTCGGTAGAAAGCTTTCAAGTGGCATGTAATCCATCCTGCTAATTTTATTTTTATGATCTATTAAGGACAGCTCCCACCAGTTGATAAATTTAGAACTTTATATTTTAATGAATTAATCCTAATTAAACAGGAATATGAATCTTTTTATGACAATTTTAGAATTGCTTTAACTTAACTTATTTTATAAAAATTACTTTTAATATATTTATAAATTATAATCATTCAAACTGGCTGCCCCGGGTTGCGAAATTTCGAACCAGATTTTAAAGGAATTAATCTACTTAAAAAATAGAATTAATAATTAAATGAGCTATAAATGAACTTTATATATGTTTTTTATTTTTTTACTTTAGTATTATAAATAATAACAATTTATTAAAAGGGAGGTATCTTGCATGTCGGATAAAGGAAGTTATCTAAAATCTTATATTGGTAAAAAATGCACAATTTATATGAGTAACTTTTGGTACGGTGTAGCAAGTGGAACTATTGAAAAATGTGAAAATGACTGGATAATGATGGAAACAAAGAGGATAACAGAATTAATTGATATCGATAAGTAAATAATTTTACTCACATTTCTTTATGGCTGGGCATAGCGTACGAAGTTAGAACCAGGATAATGACTTCAAATGAAGATATTTTTATACCTGAATTGGAATATTGAGATATAATTATATTTTTCTTATAATTTATTAATATGTTTAAAAATATTTAGGGGTAATAGATGAATAGAAAAAAAATACTGTCTTGGGAGATGTTTGGAATTCTTTTTACGGTTTTAATTGGGGCACTTCTTCATTTTACTTTTGAATTAAGTGGTGAATGGAAACTAATGGCAATCATAAGCGGAGTCAATGAAAGCACCTGGGAACATTTTAAAATAGGTTTCTGGCCAGCTTTTGCGTGGGGTATCATAGAATTCTTTATATTTGGGAAGAAAGTAAAAAATTTCTTCTTTGCTAAAGGTATTTCATTTCTGGTGATTCCAGCTGTTATTTCTATTCTTTTTTATGGATATACCTCTATATTTAAGATAGAGAGCCTTGCTATAGATATAGTGATATTTATTATTGCAATAGCTGTTGCACAGATAGTAAGCTATAAGTTGATGCTCTTAAAAGAAAGAAAGTTATACCTCAATATTATTGGAGGGATAATAATAGTTGTAAATATAGTTCTATTTAGTCTACTCAGTTATTTTCCACCCGAGTGTCTAATTTTTAAGGATCCTGCTACTGGTGGATATGGAATAGTGGAACATCTCCATTAGGGTTTGGAAATTAAATATAAATTCAAATCAAATTAGATAATCTTGCTCTGTTATATCTCTGAAGTAATATACAGGGAATATTTGCAATAAGAGCATAGGCGATCATTATTATCCCAACCCACCACATATTCCAGAGGAAAAAAATTGGAGCAGGTAAAATTGTAAGCCAATGGGTCAGTTCTGCTCTTTTAGTTTCATAAAAAAAAGTTTTAAGATACTTAGGGTCACTGCTTTCCAGATTCTTCTTAGGGAAACCTCTCTTAAAAAGTCCTCCACCATCTGGTACTATACCTCTCCATTTTTTTACTTTAAAAATATTTTTATATACCTTTCCCCGATATTCCCAACTCTTTGTCCTAAACCACCACAAATCCTTTTCAAAGAAAGATATTGGTATCTTTACACAGAGATATGACACACCCAGGTGGATTACTAACCACCCTGCAATATCTAAAAATATTATCCAGAAATGTGAAAGTTGAAATACAGGAATCTTTATCTCCTTTATTTATGTTTTTATTTCTCTACCTTTCCAGGTAACCTTTTTTCTAAATATAGTTAAAATCAAAGAATAGAAAAATACAATGACAAAAAAGGCTAACGGTATTGGATATAATACTGAAGCCAAGATACTGAAGCTTCCTACCCTATATGACATCCAATATATTTGAGCAATAAATGCAAGATAAAAAACTGAAGCAATTAAAATAATATTAGGGACAAAAGGAGATAAGCCATCAGCAAGTAGATTTAATGGAAATATGGCTCCAACAATCCAAGCAATTACCATTATTAGAACAGGTATTGAAGTTGATTTAGCTCCAGTACCAAAACCTTTAGACCAGCCCTTGACCATTTCCTTAAAACCACCAGGATACATCCTAAAATCAATGTTTCCCTTACCACCAAGACAAAATAGTGGGATTTTAGCTTCTATAAATTTTTTACCTATTTCAATATCTTCCATTATCTTACCTTTTATACTTTTATGTCCACCTATTTTATAGTAGTCTTCTCTTTTACATGTCAAGCAAGGACCAAAAGCCCCAATGGGATTTATTCTTTTTTGAAAAGGGGTAAATGCTCCCATTCCAGCAATAAGGATTATATTGAAAAAAAGGGATAGGTTTTCGTATATTTTTTTTACCCTGTGGTATGGTTGAATAGAAATTACTCCTTTATATCTATTTATACAGGATAATATATTTTTAATACCTTTTTCACTAAGTTTGGTATCTGCGTCTAAAAAGAGAAAATAATCTCCTTTAGCAACTTTAGCTCCGTTATAACAAGCCCAGGATTTTCCGACCCACCCCTTAGGCAAACTTTTCAAACTGATTACTTTGGCATTGTGTTTTCTTCCTATATCAGGTGTTTTATCAGTTGAACTGTCATCAACCAGTATTACTTCTTTTACTTTAATTGACTGCTTGCTAAGGGAATTAAATAAGTTTTCCAAGTTTTTTTCTTCATTTCGTGCAGGAATGATTACTGAAATGGAAAGATTATTTTTATTGATATTCTCTTTGGATTCATTACATCTTGGAATTTTCCAAAGTATAAAGAAACCAGATAGCCAGAATACTGCGTGTACTATTATATTTATGTAATTCATATAGTAAAACTATAATATTATTCCTATGAAATAATATATTTTTAAGCAGGCTGCAGAGTTCCTGCAAACACAAGCCAGGCAAGAAGTGATTTTGCTACCAGACTAAGTATTATATAGGCTCTTTCCCCATACAGGTAATCACGCCATCTACCAACCTTTTTATATTGCAGGACCATATTTATTGGGAAAGTGTTAAACAGGACAAAGTAAGTACCAAATATTGCATAAACGAACCAGGGGACCTGTTCTAAAACTCCAGGAGTCTTTACAGCTGAACCAATAAAATATAGCAGTACTATTACCCAGGGTATAGCTCCCGAAATACTACCGATTGTAAAGGCTGTCCAGTTAGTCTTCTCTGTAGTCTGGTTATGAATCTCCATCATAAGGCCTAAAAGGTTCATAGTGGCATTTAGTCCTACTATAGCTACAATGGTACCTATATCTTTTGCTCCAAAAAGCATAGAGATAAGGACTATCATAACTGATGAGCTTAAGGCATATTCAAACCATCTGAAGTAGTTTATACCTTTTTGCAGACTTGTATTGTAGAAATTGTTCACCCCTGGAAGTACTACCAGAAAATGGGCTATTGCAGATAAGAAGAGGAATACTGATACTACTATCCCAATAGGAATAGAGCCAATAATCTCTGAATCTACAAATAGTTTCATCTTTTCGGGATCAAAAGATTGGAAATAATAGGAAACTGGGAGTGTAAATTCTCTGATATTGGTGATGACAAGTCCCATTACCAGCATCAATGCACCCTGGACAAAATGAAGTCCTGCCATTACGCCATTGAATTTACGAAGATAGGGGAATGTGATTTTTCTTTCAGCCATTTTTACCTCCTAAAAGGGATTATAAAAGCTCAATCTTTTATAATTATACAGGAAATTTTATCAATAAGGTATCTAAAACACAGTTGTCTTAAGTGGCTGGCCACTGTGGATGATGTTAAAACCAGGATATTGTTACTAAATAGTGATATTTTCATTCCAGACCCGAGTTTTTTAAGTTTAATCGTTTTTACCCCACTGTACTACTTACTATTTCTTTTTAACAACAAGTTGTAAAATGATAAAGTAAATTATAATAATGTCCCTTATTTAAGGTACTTATTCCAATGAATATCTGGGAGAGATATGAGATACTTTTTTGGATTTTAATAGGCCTATCTATATATCTTTTTATATTAACAATAATATACCTTGTCTTAAAGATTGCTTTTGGCAAAAAATTAGGTGGTATAGGGCTTTATCTTAGTTATTTTTTCATGTTTCATCTCATGCCCTTAGGAGAAATTACTGCTTATCCAAGAAGAAGAAAGATGTGGCTTATTAGAAGTGGACTAAAAGAAGGCCATTCATATCTTGAGGAAGGTATTGGGCTAGGGAGGGTTGCGAAATTTCGAACCAATTTTTAAGGGATTTAATTAATTTAAGAGTTATTTTTAAGAATTAAAAAGTCTTGTATGACTGGAGATATTGAACACATTTAAAACTAATTATTATTCAAATATTATTGAACTAATTCCTCAAATTAAATTAATAAAAGAAGATGTGATATAGTTATTAATGAATATCTGATTTATGCTTTTATGTATTTGTATCTGAGTATCACTTTTTACAGAATTGGAACCAGATATTGAAAGTAATGCCATTACTTTTGTAATAAATTTATACTATTTATTATATTACGGTTTAGAACTTAATAATTCAATCTTACCTTTCTTCGAATATTTCAATAAAAGAATGGTGACTAAAATGTAAAAAGCTAAAGAAACAATTGATAATTCTAATCCGAATTCACCACCAGTTAAAAGATTAGAACCATTCAGTTCAGTATGTAAAATACCAAAATTTGATTCATTGCCACTAATGGTTGTCCCGAGAAATGCTTTTAGACTATAATTCCAACCTATATGAAAACCAATAGGTAGCCAAAGTGATTTACTACAAACAAGCATCGCGGTGAAAAGAAAACCGACTAATATGCTACCAAGGATAATCCATAATATTTGAAGAATACTCAAATCTTGAATATTTGTAAGAAGGTGAGCTAATCCAAAATATATTCCACTAATTATGGCTGCAACAACCCATCCCCATTTTACTGCTATTTCTCGTGCTGCCATACCCCTAAATACTGTTTCTTCTACAAGCCCAGTGAAGATAGCTAAACCCAAATAACCTATAAAAGCTGAACCAATTTCAATAAATGTAAATCTACTATGGTTGCTTGTTATTGCAGCGCTTCCAAATATGAATAGTATTATTACAATAATCATCGGAAGAATTAATCCTAATAAAGCTCCATAAGAAAATAAACGTAAATTAAGCCTAAGACATATCCATTCTATCTTTCGCCTCCACAAATATTTGATAATGAGAAATACAATTGGGATTCCAAAAATGAGTGCATTAAGTCCCATTCCAAGAATAGTAAGGTGATTTTCAAATTTTCCGCTGATTATTGAATTAAAACTTGCACCACTCATGAGAGAAGCTAATAATATTCCTAAGTATTGGATTATATACATTAAGATAAATAACCCAAAGCTCCAGATTATAACAAGAAAGGGATTTCTTATTTTAAATTCATGTTGTTCATTCATTTTTTTGCACTCGAGTTATTAAAATCTTATTTATAGTGGCCTAATGTGAATGTATTGTTACATTAAAATACTAAAAATAATATTTTTTTATGAGGCAATGGATGAAGCACCAGTCTGGGTAAGCACAATGCCCATGACCTGGCAGGTATGGATAAATGAAGATAATAACTTCCAGCTTATATTCTGGTATCCCTACAAGGATGAGAATTGGGTAAGGATATATGATATGTAGACCTACCTGATGGTTTCTATATGGTTAAGACCTTCCATCATGACGAACTACTACAGGAGTTTTTAATCGGTAAGCCATAAGATAATATTTGAAATATTTTAAATAAACAAGACCTTATATATAAAAATATGTGGTGTCTTATTATTTTGGTTGAATAATAGCTTAGTGGCTGCCCCGGGTTGCGAAATTTCGAACCATATTATAAAGGAATTAAACAGAATTAAAAAGTTATTTACATTAAAAATATAAATAATGGTTATCTTTATATATAACGACCTTTTAAGTAAGATTTAATTTTCAGATTTTTGCAAAAAGAATCATATAGTGATGTCCATATTTCTTCTCGCATTTCGGACAATATGCATAATGAATGTAATACTCATCATTTTTGGGAACTTTCTCCCCCTTTTTTTCTAATAGCTATAATCGCTCCTACAACTATTAATACACCTTACTCATATCATAGTCCTTTTAATTTTGTGGCAATGAGAAGTAAGACTGCCGATATCAATACGAACCAGAAAGAAAATTGAGATAAGAATTGAACATTAGCAAAATAACCAATAATTCCCAACACTGCAAGAATCAGTCCTATCCACCAGGTTATATTTTTTGGTGCTGATAATTTTTTCATTTGAGTACTCTCCCTTGTTACTTAATTATTAATATAATATTTATTTTTTTAAATCCTAATGTTTTCTTACGCCTATAAATAACACCAGACCACCTACTACTATTTCCAGTATTGCACGCCACAATGGCACACTGGCCCAGCCGAATTGAGGAAATAGACCCAAAATTCCTACTACAAGCAATATAATTGCTGCAATGATTAGTATAAATCTCATTTTTCTTCCTTTCTCTCTTTGAGTTTTCTTATTATTAAGACGTACATAATATTAAAATGTTTTTAGTAGTATATAATAATGCATTTTTAGAACCTTTGACTAATATGTCTGAACTGGTTGGGGTGGGGAGAGAGGATTCGAACCAATAACAATTTATTAATATAATAATTAATGAATTATTATATAGACTTAATTAAGCTGGCTCCCCGGGTCAGATTCAATTCAAACCATTCTAACGGTCTTCCCAAATAATATACACACTTGTAAGAGAAAGAATTTATAGTATAACATAAACTGTTTTATGGGAATGCTATGTGAGTGGTGTATTCTCTTACCTTGTTTAAGAATCTGTAATAGGTATTAGTTTGTAGTAATGCAAATCTATGATTACATTTTTCATATTTAGCACATTTTAGGCAGTAGAAAAATGCGTTAAATATTCTGTGTCCTCAAACTCGCAAAAAGCTAAAATTTAAATAATATATTGTAGTAGCACTTTTAAAAAAATGACTTCAAGCAGTAGTTAATTTAACACAACTATAAAAAGACTCCAGACGTTCAAGAAACTAAATAATAAAATAAAAATAAAGTTTTTTTCTAAACAAGCCCCTGAGCCATCATTGCATTAGCTACTTTTAGAAAACCAGCTATATTAGCGCCCATGACCAGATTATCCTCTTCTCCATATTCTTTAGCTGTCATGCTGATATTTTCTAAGATATTGGACATAATTTCTTTTAGTCTTATATCTACTTCTTCAGCAGCCCACTGTAATCTCGCGCTGTTCTGACACATTTCCAGTGCTGATACTGCTACTCCACCCGCATTTGCAGCTTTCCCGGGAGCATATAATATTTTGTTTTCCAAAAATATTTTTACCGCTTCTGGTACACACGGCATATTAGCTCCTTCGGCAACAGCGTAGCAACCATTATTTACCAGAATTTCAGCATCTTCCGAGTTTATTTCATTTTGTGTGGCACATGGAAGCGCAATATCGCATTTAATCTTCCAGATATCTCTAGAATTTTCGACATATTTGGCATTGGGATATTTATTCTTATATTCTATAATCCTCTTACTATTTATTTCCTTAATTATTTTTATTTCATTTAAATCTAAACCCTCGGGATCGTAAATATAACCATTTGAATCACTCATAGCAACCACTATACCACCCAATTCTTTTATTTTTTGGTGCGTATATATGGAAACATTCCCCGAACCTGAAATAACTACTTTTGCTCCTTTTATTAACTTACCCTTTTTTTTCAACATATCATTAACAAGGTACACAAGACCATATCCAGTAGCTTCTGTCCTTACCAGGCTCCCGCCATATTCTATCCCCTTACCTGTAAGGACACCTTCAAATGCATTTTTTAATCTCTTATATTGACCGAACATATAACCTATTTCTCTTGCTCCTGTACCTATATCACCTGCAGGTACATCTATGCGTGGGCCAATATACTTAAATAGCTCGTTCATAAAACTCTGGCAGAATTTCATGACTTCTGCATCTGATTTACCTTTTGGATCAAAATCGCTTCCACCTTTTCCGCCTCCCATGCTAAATCCCGTAAGAGAGTTCTTGAATATTTGTTCAAACCCAAGAAATTTTATTATTCCAAGATTCACTGACGGATGTAATCTTATACCACCCTTATACGGTCCTATTGCACTATTAAATTGAACCCTGTATCCACGATTGACTTTTGTCTTGCCATTATCATCCATCCAGGGGACTCTAAACATTATCTGCCTTTCAGGTTCTACAAGTCTTTCTAAAATCCCTGCTTCTTCATATTCTGGATGCTTTTCAAATACTGCTTCAATTGATGAAAATACCTCTCTTACTGCTTGATGAAATTCCAATTCCCCGGGATTCTTTTTTAAAACATTTAAAAGCACATCCTCGGTGTAACTCATTATTATATCCCTTATCTTAATATTGTTATTATATAAAAATAATCTTTATAAAATAACATTTGTTAAATAAAATTTTTTAGTGATATTAAATCTAATAGAAAGGCCATACTATGTATAATGATATAATGATATTAATAAACATTATCAAAATTTGTTGCAATTTTGTCATAAATTACCTTAAAAATCAATGCTCTAAAACAAAAGATCTGGACAAAATGATGAGGCCTTGTCATATAACAATTCAACGCCCCAATTGTGTTACCTTTAAAGATAAGCGGTACGCTCAACAAAGAGCATGATGATGGCTGCACATTATTTTTCCAGCCATATCATTCCGCAATTTCCCGGGAAACCTACTCCGCCACCTTCAAAGTGCTTAATATTCCATTCACTCAAAAAACTATCTTCAGCCATTTTGGTCTTTTCCTTAAATGAACCTCCTTTGTAATCATAACCATCATCAAACCCCGGATCATAGATATAGATATTTCCTTCATCGTATCCGGTAACAATAACATAATGGTTTCCGTAATGGATACATCATATTATCTCAACTTCTATATCTTTAGCCTCTTCTTTTCTTACAGACAAATGATAACCTTTAATAACAATATCAATTGGGTCACCCAGTGGTGCAACTTTTATTACTTCGATATCTGTACCTTTAACACATCCCATGTCAAGAAGCCTTCTATGGACTCCTCCTGAGCCATAAACCTTAATTATTTTACATTTTGTCTTTGGCTTCACTTCATTTAATTTCATACTCCCATTCCCCTATTTAGCAGTTATAAATAAAATAACTTTTTATCATTCATTCACCAAAATCACTCCCAATCTGATAACATGGTTTTTTAAACAGTAACTTCGGGATAATTCTCTGCACGCTTCCTTAAACCGGTTAGATTGTTGAAGATAGTTGTTTTACCTGAATTCGGGTTCCCTGGTAGGGCAATTGCTACCTCTTTTCCTATAATTATTATATCTCACTGATTTGAATTCTTTCAGCCATTCCCCGTCCAATTGCAAATTTCGAACCCTTGACCACTACACGCAAATGACCTCTACTGGAAACACCGGAGACATAAAAAATTTCACCGGGAATAAATCCTATTGCACAAAGACGGGAATTAAGCCCATATCCTCCATCAATTCCTATTATTCTATACCTTCTTCCCGAGACAGCATTAGCAATACTAAAAACACCGTTATTTATTAGCCGCGTTTTTCTGGTATTTCTATCTACATGTCTAAAACCCTGTTTTCTCATTTTGTTAGCATCCTTAACAAATATTAGCCAAGTCTAACATTAATAGGTTTGTTTACTTTTGTCAAGAATTTTTTAACATAATTTTTTAAAATGAAGGGAAAATGCATGAAGGAAGTCTATAATGATTTATTTTGGAATACTTCTCTTATTATAAGCAAAAAGATGCTTACCATGTTTTGCATAATAATTAAAGTTCTTCAGCCACTCAGGATACCCTTTAGGACATGTATCTACAAACCTTATAAATTTTACCATCCTGTCCATTGTTTCCTTGCTTATATAATGTTCCATATTACAGGCATCTTTTTTTGAAACACTATCGCTTACTCCTAAAACCTCATTAAAGAATTTATATATCTTTTCGTGTTTGTCATTTACTTCCTTTGCCAGCTCATATCCTTTATCAGTTAATTCCAGATATCCATATTTTTCATGAATTACAAGCCCTTTTCCAGTAAGTTTTCCAACTGCATCCACTACTGACGGCGTTTTTACATCTAAAAATTTTGCAATCTCTTTTACCCTGGTTACCTTGCTCGCGAGACTTATTACATATATTGCCTCAATATAATCCTCCAGACTCTGGGTTAATTTCTCCATATTGCTCCAACTCTTTATTTTATCTAAAAATGTTAGATTGGTCTAACTATACACACAAAGAGAATCTTTGTCAAATTTTGACAACTACTCTTGCATTAATGACAATTGCTCCCAACTTATATTGCTGCCAGCTTTCGTATTGGAAGTTTCTGCGTAAAGAATAATTTAATTTGAATATGGCAAAAAAGTTATACCTCTACCATGTTTCTACCTTTAGCTTTTGCTTTATACATGGCGTCATCAGCATATTTTAAAAGATGGTCAAGCTTTGTTGCATCAAAAGGAAAGTTGGAAACTCCTATACTTATAGTAAGACTACCTGCAGATTTTATTTTTTTCACCTCTGCAAATTCTTCCTGGTATACAAACTGGCGCAATCTTTCAGCAAAAATTCTGGCATTCTCTTTATTGGTCTCACTACAAATTATAGAAAATTCTTCTCCTCCATAACGGTAAATTCTATCAGTCAATCTTTTATTTTCGATAAAAACTCTTCCAACTCTCTTTAAAACAATATCTCCCACTTGATGCCCGTAAAGATCATTGAATTTTTTAAAATTATCAATATCTATCATAAGAAGCGACAGACTCTTTATATATCTTATCGCTTCATTAATTGAATCCCTTAGATCTATATCGAATTTTCTCCTGTTGAATACACCGGTTAATTCATCTATTACAGTCAATTCTTTTATCTGCTTGTAATTTAATGCTCTCTCTATAGCAATTGAGATTTCATGAGCCAGTATATTTAAAAAATACTCATGCCTGCTGGAAAAGGCATTTGTCTTTTTTGAATCAATATAAATAATACCCTTCACTTCCTCTTTTACTATGATAGGTATACATATCATAGAAATTGTCTTTTCTCCTCTTGGAACACTATATTTAAAATATGAACTTTCAATATCTCCAATAAAAAGCTTATTTTTTGTGGACAATATATATTTTACCAGCGGCATTTCTTTGCTAAACTCTACCTCTTTAATACCTTTGCCGAATCCAATATCACTCTGCAGCTTGACCACATCTCCATCTATCAGAATTATGGCGCACCCATTACAATTAATAACCTTAAAAACCTTTTCTACAATTAAATCACAAACTTTTTCCAATTCCAGTTCAGACCCAATAGATCTTGCTATCCCAAAAATTGCTTTTAGAATTTTTAAATCAATACTGTCCTTTTGATCCATTTTAATTTAAATCAACGTCTTAAAAATATATATTTCTATCCAGCTTATATTTACATTTAGAATTATTATATACCAAAATAAATATAAGTGATATATTATATATTTATTTAATACATATATAATAAAATTTATTTTTGGATATAATATAATACTACAAATATAACTCTGAAATGCATATATATAATAGCTTATTACTGAAAATAAACCTTCCGGCTCATATTCAAAAGTCTTATACTCAGGTGAGCAAAAACTAAAGTAACTCTTAACTTCTGGCTTTTTTGATTTTCTTTACAACCGCATCCGCAAACTCGCTTGTACCAACAGCTGTAGGGTCATCCCTGTGGGGTTTTAAATCATAAGTTACATATTTCCCCTCCCTGATGTTCTCCGCAATGGCGGATTCCAGCATGTCAGCACAATTTTTTTCTTCTATATACCTTAACATCAACACTGCAGATAGCATCATTGCAGTTGGATTTACTTTATTCTGACCTTTATATTTCGGAGCACTGCCGTGAGTGGGCTCAAATAATGCAATATCCTTTCCAATGTTCCCTCCGGGTGCTACACCCAGTCCCCCCACCAGTCCAGCAGCAAGATCCGAAATTATATCTCCATATAAATTTGGCAAAACCAGAACATCATAAAGTTCCGGTTTCTGCACCAGCTGCATACACATATTATCTATAATTCTATCTTCTGACTCTATATCATCATACTCTGATGCAACTTTTCTAAATACTTCCAGAAACAGGCCGTCGGAGTATTTCATTATATTCGCCTTATGCACACCGGTAACTTTCTTTCTGTTGTTTTCCCGGGCATATTCAAAGGCAAATCTGATTATATTTTCCGAGCACGTTACAGAAATCGGCTTAATACTTATTCCACTATCACTCCTGATCTGAGCATCTTTTTTTTCTTTTATGAAATTAATAAGTTCTTCTGTTTCCATTTCCCCTTTTTTAAACTCTATCCCTGCATACAGGTCTTCAGTATTCTCCCTGACTATCACCAGATCTATATTACTGTATCTGCTTTTGACTCCCCGGTAACTCTTACAGGGCCTGACACACGCATACAAATCGAATAACTTTCTCATAGCTACATTTACACTTCTAAATCCAGTCCCTACCGGGGTAGTAATGGGACCTTTTATTCCAACCTTATTTTTCTTAAGTGATTTAATAACCCTATCAGGTAGAACTGTACCTTCTTCCTGGTAAACTTGAGCCCCTGCATTTACCATATCCCACTCAATATCCACCCCCGTTGCTTCAACCGCCTTAACTGCAGCCTCAGTTATTTCGGGACCTATCCCGTCTCCTGGTATTAAAGTTATTATGTGTTTCATAAATTGAATCCTTTATTCTTGATAATATGGCTGGTCAGCCCGCCATCATTTAAAATTTTTATCATTACTCCTGGCAAAGGATTGAATTTTAATTTTAAATTTTTAGTTTTATTAATAATTATCCCTTTTTCTAAATCTATCTCCAATATATCTCCACTATCAATTTTATCAGTATCACAGATTAATACAGGCAGCCCCACATTAATGCTGTTTCTAAAGAATATTCGGGCAAAAGATTTAGCCAGTACTGCTCCCACACCAGCAAATTTTATAACCAGAGGTGCATGCTCTCTGCTGGAGCCAAGCCCAAAATTCCTGCCGCCAACAACAAAATCTCCTGGCTTTACTTTCTTTGCAAACTCCGGATCTGCATCTTCCAGGACATGTTTTGCCAATTCGGGTAAATTGGATCTGAGGTGAAAAAACCTTCCAGGAGCAATCAGGTCGGTAGAAATATCATCACCAAATTTAAAACTGCTTCCAATCATAATTTTTGGGTCCTTTTTATTCCTAACCATTATCCTAAAACCTCCCTTGGATCGGCAATATATCCTTTAACCGCACTCCATGCTGCGGTGGCAGGAGAAGAAAGATAAATAAAAGAGTTAGGATTTCCCATCCTCCCTTTAAAATTCCTGTTTTGAGTTGAAATGCATACCTCTCCATCACCAAGTATCCCCTGATGCACGCCCACACACGGGCCGCAGCCTGGAGACAGCACTACTGCGCCGCTGTTTATTAATGTTTCTAAAACTCCTTCCTTTAAAGCCTCAAGGTATGTATCTTTTGAAGCCGGGACCACAATAAGCCTGACTCCGCTGGCTACTTTTCTATCCTTAAGTATATCAGCAGCAATCTTCAAATCAATGAACCGGCCGTTGGTGCAGGTTCCTATAAATACCTGATTAACCATAATCTTTTCCAGACTACTTACAGGTAAAGTATTATCTACAGTATGGGGCCGGCAAACCATCGGCTCAATAACCGAACAGTCAATATCTATGATTTTTTCATATTTTGCTCCTTTATCTGCAGATATTTCCTTGAAACAATCCAGTCTTCCCTGACTTTTTAGATATTCCTTTGTAATGTCATCAGAAGGAAAGATGCCTGCTTTTGCCCCTGCTTCTACCGTCATATTTGAAATAGTAAACCTGTCGTCTATACTCAGCCTGTTTCCAACTTCACCCCCGAATTCCAGAGCTTTATAAGTCGCTCCATCAGAAGTAATCTTTCCGATTAAATAAATAATTAAATCTTTTGCAAATACTCCTTTATTAATTCTTCTGTTAAAGTTTATCTTGATTGTACGGGGAACCATAAGCCAGGTTTTAGCCAGCACGTAGCCAACAGCAATATCTGTCGAGCCCATCCCGGTAGCAAAAGCTCCAAGCGCACCTGAAGTGCAGGTATGAGAATCCCCTCCAATTACAATATTACCAGGACATGTATATGATTCTACTAAAATCTGGTGGCAGATTCCTTCTCCCACATCACTCACTACTGCTCCTGTCTGTGATGCAAACTTCCTTAAAACAATATGAGAGTTGGAAAGCTCACTTCTTGGACTTGGCGCAGCGTGGTCAATAAAAAAAATGGACTTTGAAGGATTTTTTACTTTATTGAAACCCATTTTTTTAATCTGGCTTACTGCCAGCGGACCGGTCCCATCCTGGGACATAACTACATCCACATCCACCACTGAAATGTCTCCGGCTTTAAGTTCCCTGCCGGCATGCTCGCTTATAATCTTCTCGGAAATTGTCCTATACAAAAAAACTCCTTTCAAGTCTAATCTTCAGGGTTCTGTTCTTCTCTTTTACTAATTTTTCTCTTTTTATATTCATTATAGATATACATAAGCTCTTTATCAAAAAGAGACCTTTTTAAATCTATGGACATAGCCCTTGCCAGAGCAAGTATTTCATTTGCCTGCTTATCAGTAAGTTCTATGCCAAACTCCTTGAATTTATGAAGAATGGTATGAGAGCCTGAATGTTTGCCTACAACCAATTGCCTGGCTAATCCTACTTCACCGGGATCAAATACCTCATAATTCCTTGGGTTCTTAATAACTCCGTCCGCATGTATTCCCGATTCATGAGCAAATACATTTGTTCCGACAATTGCTTTCCAGATAGGAACAGCTCTGGATGAGGCCCTTGCTACATATTCAGCAATTTCCCTGAATTTCGAAGTTTTTATTCCAAGCTCTATACTCTCGAGATATCTTAGAGCCATTACAATTTCCTCCATTGCCGCATTTCCAGTACCCTCTCCCAGGCCGCCCACGCTTACCACGAGACTCGATGCACCGGCTCTTATCGCAGCCATTCCGTTTGCAGTTGCCATTCCGAAATCATTATGATTATAGACTTCCAGAGGGAAATCTATGGCGCTGGAGATAGTGTTTATGTACAAAAAGGTCCGGAATGGATCAAATTTGCTTACAGTGTCACAAATCCTAAATCGATATGCTCCCTTTTTTTTGGCTAAAGAGACTATCTTTAATAGAAATTCAAGATCAGAGCGGGTAGCATCCTCAGCACTTACGATAAAATTAAGATTATTCTGCCTGGCAGTTCTTATAGTTTCCCTCAATTTATTTATAACCCATGTTCTATTCTTCTTATATTTCTCCTTAAGATGTATGTCAGAAGTAGAGATGTTTATAACTACATTCTTAGCTCCACACCGGGCAGCATATTTTATGTTCTCAGGTTCAGCCTCACAATAAACAAATATCCTGCAGTTAAATTTATCCTCTACAATCTCCTTAATTATTTCTCTTTCAACACTTCCCAGCGAGGGAGTTCCCACTTCGATTTCCGGAATCCCTATTTCATCCAGCATTTTAGCTATCCTAATTTTTTCATGTTTGGAAAAAACTACTCCGGCTGTTTGTTCGCCATTCCTTAAAGTTGTATCTATAATATTTACATATCTTTTACTTTTTGCTACTGACATTACTTCTCTCACTTTCTGCCTGGTTTACCTTTTTCTTATTTGCTTTTATGTGGCCACGGCCTTTATAAGATTTGTATGTATCAATTATTTCACTATCAAAAAGAGCTCTTTTAAGAGATACTGACTTGTCCCTTACGACTTCAGCTAATTCCTCTGCTTCTTCCCTGCTGATTTTAAAACCCAGGGTATTGAGTTTATAGATTGTTGTATTGACTCCTGAATATTTCCCAAGTATTATTTTTCTTTTCAGACCGACATCTTTTTCTTTAAATAACTCATATGTCTCCGGGTTAGCCAGTACACCAGAAGCTTTACTCTCGTTCTCGTAAACAAACAAATTTCCACCCACTATAGGTTTCCAGGTGGGAAGAATTCTACTTGAAGCCCTGGCTACATATTCAGACATCTCTCTGAAAAGAGTAGTATTAAATCCCAGGTCCACACCCTCAATATATTTTAGAGCCATAACCAATTCTTCAAACGCAGCATTCCCTGCCCTTTCCCCAAGTCCATTAATAGTAGTATTAACATAAGTTGCTCCTGCTTTAATTCCAGCTATAGCATTAGCAATTGCCATCCCAAAATCATTATGGGTATGCATTTCAATATCTATTCCAATAATATCAATAATATCTTTTACTCTCATAAAAGTTTCAAAAGGATCAAAAATGCCCAGAGTGTCACAATATCTTAATCTATCCGCTCCGGCATCTCTTGCTATCCTTGCAAACTTGAGAAGAAATTCCATATCGGAACGGGAAGCATCTTCGGCATTTGCTGACACATAAAGATTAAAACTCTTGGCATAATCCACACAGGTTTTAACACTCTCCAGTACCCATTCTCTGCTCTTTCTAAGCTTATGTTCAATATGTATATCAGAAGAAGATATGGAAACAGCCACTGCATCAACACCGCATTCTACTGAAGCATCTATATCTGATTTAACCGCTCTGTTCCAGCCCAACACACTACAATTAAGACCCAGTGAAGCAATCTTTTTTATTGCTTTCTTTTCATCTCCTCCCATTGCAGGTATACCAGCTTCTATCTGATTAACCCCTACGTTATCCAGCATTTTAGCTATATGTATTTTTTCATCATTTGCGAATACTACTCCTGCGGTTTGCTCTCCATCTCTTAAGGTAGTGTCATCAATTTTTACGTTCTTTGGATCAATTTCTGTTCCTGCTTTCTGTGAAAATTCAGTAAATAAATCTATTTCTCTCACAGCTATCACTCCTTAAAATTAATAAAATTTATAAATTTTTGTTAAAAATTTAAAAAAATAGTAAATAAATGCCACTTTTTTAATTTTTTCGCAATAATTATATCATCTTTTCAAAAATTATATTATTTATAATAAAAAATTACAATATTTTTAAAAATTGTAATTTCTTAAAGTTTCATTACTATTTTTTGATGAACTTAACTTAAACGGCTTAGATTTACTAACTTTATAGATAGAATTATACTTGTATACACTAGATACCAAAATATAATATATTAAGTTACAATAACAATAATACAATAATTTTAAGAAGAAAATCTCTAAATGAGCATAATCTATGGAAAATGTTAGCAATTCAAGTAAACGAACAGCTAAAAAAATACGTTGGGCTGCCCGAGTGATTGGTATTACAGCAGGAGCTTATTGGGTGATAGGTTTGATTGTCGGCTCTATTGCTGAATTTGGTACACCTGTACCAATAGAAGGATTCATTCTTGCCGGGCTGATAACAATAAATGCGGCAGGAGTAATTATTGCCTGGTGGAAGGAAAAAATTGGTGGAATAATAATAGTGGCTGCTGCAGCATCACTATGTACATTTTCTTACATTGAAGCCGGACATAATAAAATACTGGCCATGTTGTTTTCAGGTTTCCCCTTTCTTGTATCAGGTATTCTATTTCTTATAAGCTGGTGGATATCAAAAAAAATCCTATAAGATAGAAATTAAAACAACTTGCAGTAAAGCAATAAAGGCTTCAGCTGATGTTTCTATTTAAGCATTCCACTTACCACCAAATCAATTGCTTTTTCTTCTTCTAATCCCCGAGACATAAGTGTCTCAATTTGTTTTTTACTAACCCTGCCTATTGCTGCCTCATGAGTAACTTTTGCCAGTTCATGAGTAACATTAACAATGGGGACAGCACGCGCTTTTGCATTTCCTTGGATAACCTCTATACAATCAACATGACCTCTTGCATTTTCGGCAGAAGCAACCAGTTCATTTATTATCTCACTTTGCGCATTATCTTTAACCGCAACGCGACTTTTAATCAGTCCACTAGAAGATTTACCAATTAGCCGGCCCGCTTCCTTAATTTTAATTATATCATCAGAATAACCATAAATTTTTACTGTCATTTCTAAGCTTGAGTTGTTTAAAACTTCTGAATCATAATCCAGATCAAGATAGCCAACCCTACCTTTAATAAGAGAAAAATTTGTAACCAAACGGCTGTTATTTCCAACTCTTATTTTTGTTTTTGGTATAACTTCCACGCCGCCTTCGAAACCATGAAAGTGAACTTCATCGTATTCATAATAGGAATTATTGCCAACTTCTATATCAGCATTCATTTTGTGAACTACCCTTACAGCATTGGGAAAAACGCAATGCGCAAGTAACTTAATCCCTGAATCATCTTCCACCCTCACTTTAATATTTATCTCCTGGATTCCTTCTTCAGGCAATACTCCAAAGCAAAGATGCACGGGGTACTTAATTATTGCCCCTTTTCTAACAATTAAATGAATATCTACCCCTGAAGCTGTTTCCCTGGGTTTCAAATCCAAACCTTCAACTAAATGTTCGCCAATTACCTTATTTCGGTGAACCACCAGATGGGCGACTTTAGAGTTTTTAAAAGCTTCAGGGCTTCCACCTGCCTCCGCATATACATCCAGCATACGTCTATAATCTTGCATCACTTTTTTTCCTTTACTTTTTCTTTATCTTTCTCCGCTTGATAAAAGTGAGTAGGGCAAGGAATACATTTTTCTTTAAAATATTTACCCATCTCTTCAGGGGTACCTTCTTCTACAATAAAACCCGAACACATAAGAGACGTCTTATCTGCAATTTTAGCAACCTCTTCTCTATGGGTAATTAAAAGCACAGTTGTACCCTGGCTTCTTAGCTCTTTTATCATATTTATAATGTTATCAAGAGCCAGTATATCAATTCCTGAATCAGGCTCATCTAAAATTACTAATCTCGGCTTCATGGCAAAAACTGCAGCCAATTCAATTCGCTTCCTTTCTCCCCCGCTTAAGGTTTTATCTACTCCCCTATCTAAATACTCTTTTGGTTCTAACAGCACACGATGTAAGGACTCTTCAACCAGACCGGGCTTTTTTTCTCTCATACCAACTGAAATATAATCTTTAACTGTTAAGCCTTCAAATCTTGCCGGCTCTTGCCAGGCAAGAGTCATGCCAATTTTGGCCCGCTTTTGAATTGAATAACCGGTTATATCCTTCCCAAGAAAATAAATCTTGCCGCATTGAGGATTATAATCACAACAACCTATAAGAACATAGGCAAGACTTGATTTCCCTGCAGCATTAGTACCAAGAATAGAATGAATTGTTCCAGATTTAACAGAAAGACTTAAGTCCTTTAAAATCTGCCTTCCTTCTAAGTTTAATGAAAGTTTCTCTGCTCTTAATAATTCCATCTATTTTTAATAAATTTGCAGAATTTATCCTCTATATTAATTATACCCATAAGGTTTGGAAACCTTAATTGCTCCATTATTATAACTATATGAGAATACACCCAAAGGACATAAATTAACACAATTAGAATTACACTCGCTATCTTACTAGACCTGCCCCAAAACCATCTGAATGAGCTTCTGCTCTATTCTTTTTTACGAAATTCAAAGACCAGAAGAACTATACATCCGGCAACAATCAATAGTAGTATTGCTCCGGTAATGTAGATATTCATACCGGCTATTGAATTTATTACTTTGTTTGATATAACAGTCCAGAAAAAAAGATTAGCATACTTATTTACCACAGCGATAATGGAAAATATGATTATTTTAAATAACACTATAATTACCACTACCCGGTTAAATATTTTCACTTTTCACCTCCTTTCCTAATCTTTTTATAGAAATACTCTAAAAAACCAAAAAAAATCTTTTCCCTTTAATAATTACTTAATCTTTTAGAATAGGTACAGTTATCTAATTATATTAAGTACATTAAGATATAGCAATTTTTCATTTTTCTTAAACATCTATATAGTTTTTTATACAAAAACTATATAATTAATACTAAAATGCATATATAGCATAATTATAAATATAATATAACAATTACTAAGAACCGTAAAAAAATCGTTATCCAATTTACACTCTTCCAAATCAGGAAAAAGGAATTCTAGAAGAAGGAACAAACGTGTTCATCAAAAAAGTTTCTCAGACCGAAGATAAATATAATAATAACAATATTATTGCAGAAGGAGCAGGTATAGAAGGCAGAATTTATTCTCCCCATCACATTCAAATAGATGGCACAGTAGTTGGAGAGATTATATCTAAAAAAGAACTTGTAATTGGAATGAAAGGAAAAGTAAAAGCAAATATTAAAGCCAAAAATATAGTAATAGAAGGAGATGTTACAGGTAATATAATTTCATCAGGAGAAGTTAGGATCACTTCCACCGGAAAAGTGACCGGTAATATAATTCAAAGAGACATTTCCCTCATTATAGATGATGGCGGCTTATTCAAGGGTAAAAATATTACTGTGTACAACAGAGAAATATT
>Ga0307928_10000612_pt1 | contig 26933 bp, 37 predicted proteins | sample AceLakmetagen232_FD_201815 | JGI IMG/M metagenome (GOLD analysis project Ga0307928, IMG submission 201815) | Saline water microbial communities from Ace Lake, Antarctica - #232 | ecosystem: Environmental > Aquatic > Non-marine Saline and Alkaline > Saline | place: Antarctica: Ace Lake... | reverse complement strand
CCTATTGAATGCAGTGAAGTGGTAGTTAATGACTACGTTACTAAAGAAAAGATTGATATTAAAAGTAGTCATGAAGCTAGCTATTCATACACCAGTGATTATATCAATGTTCCTGTTATAGATTCCTTTGATGATTCACAGAGTTACTATGCTGTTCTATTCCACGAGATGGTGCATAGTACTGGACATAAGACACGACTTAATAGAGATATTGAAAATAGTTTTGGTACTGAGTTGTACAGTAAAGAGGAATTGGTTGCTGAACTAGGTTCTGCTTTTCTTTGCGCTGAGTGTGGTATAGATAATGATAAGCTGATAGAAAATAGTGCAAGCTATATAGCAAGTTGGAAAAAAGTTTTGAAAGATAATAACAAGTGGGCGGTTAGCTCTGGTAGTAAATCTCAGAAAGCAGTAGAATTTATCTTGAACAAAGGGGATGTTAAAGTTGATTAGCTACTGGAAATGCTACATGGTATGTGTTGTTTGTTTTACTATAGGTGAAATATACGGTATCCTTGCTATGAAATTAAAAGACTTCCCTATCTTTACATCCTTTATATTCTGGTGTGCAATATTTTATATACTAATGTGTCTTTTAGACTATCTTAGAGAGGAAGTGTGAAGAGAAATGAAGATGGGTACTTGACATATAGGATATTATGTGCTAATATAACACATGAAATAAATTAACAAGGGGGTCACTTGTAATGAGAGTTAAACTTAGTGGTGGTTATCATAACAGTGATGAGATTGTAGTTAATGTACCAGAAACAAGAGATATTCATAACATTAAGTTCCTATTGCCTGACCTGCTAACAGAGTATCAGGAAAAAAGATTGAGTAAACATTTCTGTGGGATTAAAGGATGTACGTGTGGTTCATGGACAAGAGCATCAGTAGAAGTTATCTAAAGGGGGTAATAATATGATAGTAGAAAAAACTATTTGTGATTATTGCGGAACAGAAAAGAAAGTAAATGAAGACTGGATAGGTATTGGTGTAAGTATAGGTGAAGATGTTTGTCCTTTATGTGCAAAGAATTTTACAAAATGTTACTCTGTAAAAGAAGAGAAAGAACGCCTATATGATTTTGCTATTCGTTATGAAATTAGATTAACTGGTGGGCAAGAATGGCATGAACCAGATGAGCAAAATATTTCTGCTAAAATAGTAGGTACTCACTTAGATAATGCTGGTGTAAAAGGTGAACTAATGATTGTCTTAATTCACAAAACATGGTGTGATTCAAGTAGTAGTCTAGAAGTAAATGAAACTCTAATTGTAAACTTAGCAACTCTGTTAGCTTGTGCATCTGTTTAACCACATACAAAATTAAATATAAATAATATAAGGGGGTAATGTGATAATGATGTACAACTACAATGTAACCTTGCCTAGATTCATGGACTCAATAGTGTCTGAGAATGCACACATAAAAAAGATACATGCAGAGCTTGAATTAAATGGTTGGACACAAGTACAAAAGTTTGCATTGAAAGATAATGCGCCTGAGATATGGTACAAGCGTCATCCAGTAAAGACAACTCAGTATGCATATGTGCATAGAAAGGAAATACTTAATGGAAATTAGAGTATCATTAACTCTAAACAATGGAGTACACCATCATAGAATATTACATGATGTATATACAGTTAAATCTTTTTATGAAAAGTATAATAGCTTTGAACACGAAGTACTAACTGGTGACCATTATGCACATATTATTATGGCTAAAGATATAGAAATATTTCCAATAGGTTATAAAGAAGATTACATTAAATGCTTAGAAACTTTTCAGTGTATGGTTAACATAGCAACTCCAAAAATACAGGCATTTATGGATGACCTATTGATACATGGTAGGGTACTTCTATTTCTTGAGCCTATATCCAGTGTTTACTTCTGGATAGTAGGAGATTTTGGTACACACCTTATACCCCTTAGTAGGTGCACAGATATTGATGTATTTGATAGGGCATTAAAAAGTATACAAACATATAGTAATGGCAACAGGTGTTCTTTTTATATGGTTAAGCCTGATAAGTCTAGTGTAATATCTGTAAGTAATAAATATAGATTTAATGGTATAAATAAAGAAGAGTTTAAATTTATTACAGAACAACATATTATTAACGAGGTGATGTAATGAAACCAGTGTTTACTCTTGACCAATTAAAAAGCCACTTCTATGCTAAGAATCTTTCTACTTTACCCTTGTATAAAATTCTTGCCTTGCTGGTACACGAATACAAAACAGCACAAGCAAATGGTACAGAACAAGAGCAAGAATTTGATTATGAAAATACAATTAAAACTTATGCTACTAAGTGGATGTGTAATAATTTTAATACAGAAATTAAATACCCGACAATCAATTTAAATAATTCCAATAGTAATAAGCTCATATTTTATGACAATATTACAGTGTTAACACATCAAAATGGTACAGTAGAAACCTTGCCTATAACAATAATAGTTACTGCTTCTCTTGCAATAGATTTTAATGTCAGTATCAGGTTTGGCGGTGATGCAACAATAAAAAAACGATTATTGTATAGCTTTCCTTTGTTGCGTGAAGCATTGACAGATAGTATTGAAATCTGCTTGAGATACCCTGTATTAAGTGCTTGACAAGTCTGTAATTTTATGATAGTATATAACACATGAAAGGGGTGACGTTATGCAAATAGTAAATGACACACAGATAATTGAAACTGTTACTGAATACTATCACATCAATCAGACCCTGAAAAAGGTACAGGAAAAAAGGGACACCACAAACAAGAGCCTGAAGTCTATGCTCACAGTACCAGATAAGTATGATGTAGGTAAGTACCTTGTAACAGTATCCAAATGCACTAACAAAACCCTGTCAAGAGATAAACTGCTTAGTCTAGGTATTAGTGAAGATACTTTAAACAAAGCAATAATTGAAATAGCATTTGATAAAATACTAATCAAACAGAAGTAGACTAGCAACAAAAAATATGGTATAATATAAGGGAGGTAACATAATGAGAGCACGTGATGCAAAAGTAGGTGCAATAGTACAGTGGAAAATAGCAACAGGTATCAATGGAATTATTAAAACAGTACAGGGTGAAAGTGTAGACGTTATGCTTCCTAAAACAGAACAAGTAATTACTATACCACAGGGGGAGTTGATGCTTATTAAATAACTTGGGTGTGAACAAGAAACCTGCAACAAAGCGCATAGGCAACAGCACAAGAAAGATATACTGAATCGGGGGGTAGATATTTACCCCCCAAATAATTTCTAAGGGGGAATTTATTTTGAGTACAGACTCACAGCCTAATGTTAAAACAGATGAGACAGTTAACCCGACACAAGCGGAATTGTTTGATACTATATTGTCAAATAAGATTAAGGAAATACTTCTTAACCTGTTTAATCCTGAGTCAGCAATAAAGTTTACACCTGAAACACTGGAAAAATATCTGCATGAACAGGTACAGGAACTTACTGGTATGGTTATGTCTGAGTATACTGATGTGATAGAACCTATCTTTACATCACGAGGGTATGATACTCTTTATACTGCTATTAACCAACAGTTTAAAAGCACATTGGTATCAACTATCCCACTTATTACAGCATTCATTGAAGATACCCTCATGCATTTTATTCTTAATGCTATCAATGCACAAGGTAACATGCTGAAGCAAATGGCTCTTGATGCTACTGAAACAGCACACAATAAAAGTGTAGCTAATGATAAAGATATTATAGATGTTGTGCCTGAAGATGAAACAGAAAAAGAAGTGGAATCTAAATCAGTTAATCTTAAAGCTACAGCTAAAGCTAGTGCATCAATGAAGTAATGAACTCAATTAATAAAGTGGTAATGGGTAAGTTTCCCATTACCACTATTCAACTGGAACAACGAAAACACAACAGATTAATTGTAACTGTACCTAGTTTAATCCCAATGTTTATGATGCCTTTCTACATGGATACACCTCATGCTTTACCTTGGTTATACGTTAAAGATACTACTAATTACTTAGGCAAACTACCTGTATATTATTTTCAAACGCCTATCCAATTGCTTACTGAACGCCATAAGTATCAAGAAACTCCAATGATTATACATACACATTACCTAATACCTGAGCCTGACAAAGAGTATACTTACATAGCTATGAGAGTATACAAATCAATGTACATTCCGATTGTATTTTCTTTGATTAAAAATAAGCATGGTACTTACATGCCAAAATTTAAAGATGCTTATGACTATCTAGCATTTACATTCAATGCAAAGCGTGACCAGATACAAAGATTAAAAAAGTATATCTCTAAACATTACTATAATACATCTGTAATTTTTCCTGTTGTGCATGGCATACCTATGAATAAAACATCTGCTATAGATATGACTACTATGTATGGGAGTGATAATAATGACTGAAACAATTCAAGTAATTAAGGAGGGAATAATAATGCCTAATGTAGAACAGATAGTTACAGAGTATCTTGAAACACATGGGTATGATGGGCTTTACAACGAAAATGCTGAGTGCGGATGTGACTTAAAAGATTTTATGCCGTGCGGATTTCAAGACACATTCTGTCTTGCATCACACAAGGAGAAACCAGAGCCTGACAGTGAGTTTGCAGATTGCGAATGGGTTATGGTTCCGGGGCCACGAGAGGAGTAGTCATAATGGAAGAGAAAAAATGCGAAATCTGTGGAAAAAATGGGGTATGACAGAACTTGAGCAAGATGCACTGAAATAGAAGCAGATGGAGCGGAACTTATGAGTTTTTTGAGGGTATTAACACTGGGGGAGGCGAAGGGGTAATGGAGGATTGCGAAAAATGCAAATTGTTAAGACAGATCATAGCGGGTACAAATGTTCTTTTGGTGTGCTACCGGCTTGGAACACGCAAGGGGGTGGATGGAGCACTGGATAAAATTGACAAAGCAGAGCGACGTTTATCTAAGATTGAGTCTATCGAAGGGGAGGCGAAGGCATGAACGGGAAGATAAACAAACATGGGAACTTGTCTATGGAGCGCAAGGGAAAGATGAAACCCGTGGATTGTCCATGGACAGTGGATGGGATGGACAAAAATGGAGTTGAACAACAACGATATTGCGGAGATTGGTGCGCTCTGTTCGGGGAGCCGGAACTATATCCGCCCGTGCTTCCCGAGGAAAAAACAACGGTGGCATTGGAGATTTGCAACAAATCTTTATTTTTTGAAACCTTTACTGATGAGCGGAACAAAGAGTAATGAAGAAACGAAGTGTACCTATGTTCATAGCAGAAAGTCTTTACGCTGAACGGGTGAAGTTGCAGGAAGAAACCAACAAACAAAAAAAAGAACTTATTGCAAAAAGTCTACGAATAGATGAACTTGAAAATGTGATACTTGATGGTTACGAAAAAGAAAATAAAGTATCAGAATTATTCACACTCGGAGAGATTCACAAAATGCGTGGACGGAAGGTTACTAGAAGTCTGTTAGGTGCATGGGCAAAGAGGTTTATTATAAGAACTAGTGATATGCTTAATTGCATAGAGGTATAACTATGTTCAGTAATCAGTGGATTGAAGAAATAACAAGGCTAACAGAAGAAAATGAAAAAATTAAAAAAGAGAATGTTAAACTAGAATTTGAACTTCAGGCACATAAAGATACTATGTGTGAATTTTTATCAGAAAATAAAGTTACCTCTAATTATACCCCTTTACCATGGACAGCAAAAGAAAATATATACTGGCATAAAAAATTGGATATTGTGGGGTCAAATGGTGAAGGGATTGCATTCTGTCAGCGTGAAGAAGATGCTATTGTTATTGTTGAAACCATGAACACTACGTTGGGTATTACTAATGAAACCTAAACCTTTCCCTAAAACAACTAGGGTATCACATGGTGACATAGTAATTACAGAACGTAATGAACATGTAGATAAACAATCTACATTTTATATTTGTTTAGTAGATGAAGTAGGCAGAGGTGGTTCATTAAAATCTTTACAACATATATCTGGTGACACAGTTTTACCTGATACCACACTAATTCGTGTATGGGTATACCCCAAAAAGAAATTCAAAATTAACCCATCAGAAATTGCGATTAAAAATGAGTGGCATAAAACATTCAAGTCTAAATCTGAAGCAGAAAAATTAATTTATAAGGAGATTATATAATGATTAATGAAGACTTGGATAGTCCCAAAATACATGTATACTTTGAAGATGAGAATGGAGTACAACAAGAACTAAAAAGTATGAAACTAATGTATGCACTGGAAGGTTTATTTACATCTATACCTTTTAATGTAATCTTTGAAGTAGGTAAAGGATTTAGAATAGAAAAATTACAAAGAAGGTGAACAATATTAATGTGGATAAACTTGCACACCTTATACCCTCACTATCTATAAAAGCATCCGGCTGGTCTGAGTGTCAATGCCCGTGGTGCAATGATACAAAAAAGCATTTACAAATAACACCAGATTGGAAATGGTGCAGATGCTTTAAGTGTGGACACTCCTCACCTATAAAAGAATTACTCTTACTACATGGTATCACAGATGTAAATGAAATTGACTTAGATAAAAGCTATTATGATATTGAAAAAAAGATTAAACCTATTATGACTTTAACAGAAGCTATGCCTTTCCTTGAACATGAACAGTCCATTAACTATGTATCATTAAGAAACTCTTTAGACATAGCATACTATGAGAAATGGATGTATGCAGTGTATGGTAAGTTTGCTAACCGCTTAGTTATACCTATCACAGAACGAGGTAATCTATATGGGTTAATTGGCAGAAGTCTTGATTCAACTATACCTAAGTACCTATTCTCTGTAGGCTTTGAAGGTAATAAAATATTTTATCACTATGACTTCCTATTAGGTAAAAATATTTTTGTATTAACTGAGGGTGTCTTTGATTGTATTACAATTCAAAAGGCACTGCCATTTGTTGGTGCAGTATGCTTATTTGGCAAGGAGTTAAGTGACTATAAAGTACAAAAACTTTTGTGGTTAGACCCTGATGAAATTGTTATTATGTTAGACAGCGAAGATAAAGATACAGAAATTAATGTATCTGTACAGAAAATACAACATAAACTAAACATTAAAGCCTCTACAAAAATAAGTATTGCATCCTTGTCTGGTGGAGATGCTAACTCACTCGGCAATCTAGCAGTACAGAATGCTTTCTATTCAAGAAGAGAGGTAACAATATGAAGCGTCCTCTTGTTTCCATTAAAGTTGAAAATGTATACGCCTATGCACACATTACAAACACTAAGCTAGTAGACATTATACTAAAGGATATGTCGTTCTATGTAGATAACTATAAGTATATGAAATCATATAAGTCTAAGCGGTGGGATGGAAGAATTAACTTTGCAAAATATCTATACCCTAAGCTTAGAGTGTACACAGGATTGCTTATCAGACTACTTAATATTCTAAAGAAAAACGGATTTGATTATGAAATAACTGATACACGAGTTAAGCCTGTAAATAAAACTGATATAGAACTTAAAGATGCATCGCAAACCTTACGTGATTATCAAGAAGCTGAAATGGTTAAGATAATTAAAGAACAACGTGGTATTATTCAAGCACCTACAGGCAGTGGCAAGACTGAAATGTTTATTCATCTTATTAGTAGGTTAAAGTATCCTGCTATTATCATAACGCACACTCAAGACCTGTTATTCCAAACTGCTGACAGATGTATCAATGCATTAAACATTCCTGAGATAGGGGTTATTGGTGCAGGGATAAACGAACCCTCTGATTTTGTTACAGTTGCACTATTCCAATCGCTTCTTAGTATTTATAAAGATTCCCCCGCAAAGTTTAACAGTATCATAAATAAGTATCCTATACTGATAGTTGATGAAGCACACCATGTCAACTATAATGCTAAAATGTTTACAAAAATAATTGAAATGTCCAATGCATATTACCGGTATGCTTTTAGTGCTACACCTAAAAGAAATAAATCAGAAACAGCAACAGACATACAGTTAGTTGCATTGTTCGGAAACACAATAGCAGAAATTAATAAGGCAGAATTAATTGAAAAGGGTTGGCTATCTCCATTTGAAGTTAGAGTAATACACTACCCTGTTACTAATTATGTTGCAACCAAACAAGAATATCTAATGGAGTATGGCTTAGATTCTAATGGTGAAATGACACAGCCACAGAAAGCATATCGTGAAGCATTTAATGATTTAGTTATAAACAATCCAGATAGATTGAAGGCTATTGCATGGGTAGTTAAACAACACCCTAATGAACAACTACTTATCTCCTGTCACTCAGAAGAACTATCACAGGTAATAGCAAAAGAGATAGGCATACGTGAAATTACCGGCAACACTCAAAGGTTTTCAAGAACAGAAAGAGACACAGTTTACAAAGAGTTTCGTGATGGTACAATAAAACATCTAGTAGCAACAAATATTTATAGTGAAGGAGTTGACTTCCCCAAACTAACAGTAATTATTTTAGCTGAACCATTTAAGAGTGGTATCCTTTTACTACAAAAAATAGGCAGGACAATGAGATTAGATTCAAATAAAACAAAAGGGATTGTATACGATTTTGCGGATACTAAACTTCCCTTTTTCTCAGAGCAATATCAGAATAGACTACTGAAATATAAAGATGAAAGCATTGTACCTATCGAAATCAAACTAACAGGGAGTGACGTAAATGGATAGTAGTATGGAACGTATGAAGAATAGTTTGCTTGCAGCACGATACTTATTGCCTAATGAAACAATAGAAGAATTTAATAAAAGAATTATAGACTTTGTAACTACACCTAGTGATAATGGTATAAAATTTTCTAAAGATGAGAAGAATGACTTAACTGTCCTTCTAACAAACGGAAGTATCATATTTAATTCTCCTTTACTTATGAATGCAGGAAAAGAACAGGCGTTAGCTAGTGCATGTTATGTCCTGCCTGTAATAGATAGTCTTGTTGATGATGAAGGTTCTATCATGGACTTACAAAAACTATCAGCAAAGATATTCAAACTAGGTGCAGGTGTAGGCGTTGATTACTCCCTGCTTAGACCTGAAGGCATCAATGTTAATAGTGGTGGTACTGCATCAGGGCCTACTTCATTCATGTTACTAATTGATACACTTGCTGAAGTAGTAAAGAGTGGTGGCAAACGCAGAGCTGCCATAATGTCTACACTTAGAATAGACCACCCTGATATTGAAAAATTTATCAATGTTAAAAAGAATAATAAGACCATGCAAAATACAAACATTTCTATCATGATGACAAACAACTTTATGGACAAGGTAGTAAATGATATTGATTCTAATATTGATATTCTAAACCTATGGGGTAATGGGCCTACTGATGGGCCTACTGATGGGCCTACTGATGGGCTTAGTGTAAAGAAGCTTTGGGATATGATAGTAGATAATGCATGGACAACGGGCGACCCCGGACTTGTATTCATTGATGTAATTAACAATACTACTAATGGTGTAACTAATCAGACATACACAGGGGTAAATGCTTGCTCAGAATTTAGTTTGTATCCCTATGAGTCATGTCTTATTGGAACTATTAATGTTAGTAAGTGTCTACAGCCTGATAACCAAATTGATTATGAAAAACTTAATTATGTAACAGGTCTTTTAGTTAAGTGTTTAGATAATGTTATTGATATAGCATGGTATCCTGATACTAAGATAAAGCAACAGGCTCATAAATACCGGCGTGTTGGTGTGGGTATTACTGGACTAGGTGACACTCTAATCAAAATGAATGTATCGTATGATACAGACAAAGCATTAACTATATCTAAAGATATAATGAGTACCATAAATAAAAACGCAATTGAAATGTCTGAAGAACTTGCAAATACGTATGGTGCATTTCCACAATACTCAAAATTCAAACCGGGAAGTTACTATACCCCCGGCTCCATAGTCAAACCACGGCGTAACCTTGCTGTCACTGTTATAGCTCCTACAGGTAGTACTAGTATTCTGTGTGGTGCTGAATGTTCTGGTATTGAACCTATGTATGCTGTTGCCTATAAGCGTATGATGCGGTTAGATACTGGTGGTAACACATGGTTTGATGTTGTTAGCCCGTTGTTCATAGAAAAAATGAAAGCACTTAAGTTTACAGATGCAGATATTAAAGAGTTAATACCAAAAATTATAGCAAACAATGGTAGTGTCCAAACCCTTGCAGGTATACCTGATTCCATCAAACAGATATTCAAAACAGCACACGAAGTAGAACCCATTAACCATCTTAAAATGGTAGCAAATCTCCAACCTTATGTAGAAAATGCTATCAGTAAAACTATCAATATTCCTTACACTTCTACCCGTGATGAAGTAGCATCCCTGTACATCAAAGCATGGGAGATGGGGTGTAAAGGTATCACAGTGTTCAGAGATGGTTGTAAAAATGAACAGGTGTATAGTACAGCTGTTGACGTAAACACACATACTAAAGAAGTAAGACCTGATATTCTTACTGGGCAAACTATAAGAATGTCACTGCCTCAAGGCTCCCTGTATATCAACGTAACTATAAAAGATAACAAGCCATTTGAACTGTTTGCTATACTAGGTAAGTCTGGGCTTGACCAACATGCATACTGTGAAGCAATGGGTAGACTAATTAGTCTATCACTTAGGTCAGGTATATCTGTTGAAAGAATTAGTAAATCATTAAAAGGTATCAGGGGTAGAGACTGGGGGATGTGGGGCGAAGAATATATTTGGAGTGTTCCTCATGCTCTTGGAATTGCTTTAGATTATGCAGTAAAAAACTCTACCGGTATTCTAAAAGCACCTGTCAAAGATGTTATTCAACACTGCCCTGAATGTGGTGGCAAGATGGTATCCGATAATGGGTGTATGAAATGTCTGGCATGTGAATACAGTAAATGTAGTTCATAGGTGTAGCTATGAGTATTCCTCTTACTAAATACTCACAGCATTTGTTAGTAGCACATGCTCTTAAGAAAAACAATGTTGCATCTCTACTAATAACTATACTAGAACCTCAAGAGTTTTCTATACCAGAATTGCAAGTGATATGGAAACACCTACAGTCATACCATGCAACATATAAAAAGCTCCCATCATACACAGACTTTATAGAGTATGTACCTGAAACATCTGTTATGCTAGTTGCTGAACTATTCGCAACTACTGACCTTGAAGAAATACCCTCTATTGTTGAAAAAGCTATACAGTTTAAGAAAGCACAGCACCTTAAGAAAGTAGTAGATGATGTATCCTTTATCATATTATCTGACCCTGATAAAGCTGAGTCACTAATACGCAAGGGTATAGCCTCTTTACCTTTAATGAACTATGAACTTAAAAGTATGACAGAAATGTTACCAGAAGCTGTACTTGATTATGGTGAAAAAGTTTCTGGATTCCCACTAGGGTTGAAAGCATTCTCTAGTGGGTTAGAGAATGGAGTTAAATCAAAAGAACTTTTCTTTGTAGCAGCACCAGCAGGTATGGGTAAGTCTACAATACTTGCAAGTATAGCAGGGACTGTAGCCCTATTTACTCCTATCCTTTACATTACTTTAGAACTATCAGTAGAAGATATTACACGTAAGATATCAGCACGTATAGCAGGAAAAAGATTAAGTTCTCTTAATGAAAACATGACTGCTAAAAAATATATTGATGTTAACATGAGAGTCAATCAAGCCTTCCCTGTATTTGTAGAATACTATAGCTCTGGTATACTATCAGTTGGGCAAATAGGTGGTATGCTAGACTATCTTAAAAACGTAAAGAACATACAAGTTGGTGCTGTATTCATTGACTATGCTGACTTGTTACGTGCACCTAAAGATTACAACTCACGTGCTGACTGGGAAAAAGTATCAAAAATATGGCAAGACATGGTAGACATGGCTAGAAATTATAATGTTGCTGTGTTCACAGCTAGTCAGTTGTCAAAAGAAATGGGTAATATCTACAGCACAGAGGAAGTGCAGCAGAAAGATGTATCAGGCTCTAAAGAAAAGATAAACAAATGTGATATAGGCTTAGCATTCAAGCCTGTAAGTACAAGAGAAGGCAATGTACAAAAGGGGATATGGTCGTGGCTAAAGACTAGACGTGGACAGTTACCCGAATCATTCTTTGGTGCAATAGACTATGACAAGCTACAGCCTATTTACATTAAGCCGTATGCTAGACAAGAAGATGTACCAGTGATGGGAGAAAACAACCCTGTGCCTACTCAAAAGAAACCAACAGAGAAAGTAAAAAGTATGAAATCTATTACCTTTGAAAGTGGTGAGTAATGTGTCCTTCGTAAGAACAGCATGTAATAAATGTGCGTTAACCACAGAGTATATGTGTGACCCTAGTAAACAAGACAAGACAAAGAAATATGCACTAGTATTAGATGCACCGGGAATTAACGAAGCAACCTTAAATCAGTTCTTTACTGAGCAATCTGGCAAAACAATTTCCAAACTGCTAGAACAATATGGCTTATCCATTGAAGACTTTTACTTAACCTATGCAATTAAATGTTACTGTAATGTATCAGCAACTGTAGATAAGGCAGCTAGAAAGTGTAAAACTATATTGCTTGAAGAACTTGCTGAACTGCCTAACCTTGAAATGGTTATTGCCTTTGGCAGTACAGCATCTAATTCATTATCACAAAGACGTGGTACATTAACAAAGACATTAAACTTACCACAGGATGTAACCATTGGAAACAAAACAGTTAAACTAATATGCACTGTACATCCTAATCTAATATACCGTGACCCTGAAACCCTTAACTATATTTCACAAGGACTTAATGTATTCACTTCATTAATACATGGCGGGTATCAAACACCTAAGCCTGAGATAATTAAAATAGACTCACCTGAAGTATTCAAAGATGCACTCACAGATATCTTTAATGCTAAGCATGTAGGTTATGATGTTGAAACTACATCTAATTCAGCTAACAAAGGATTAGATATATTCAGCCCTTCATTTAGAATACTTACTGTTGGGTTTGCTGTGGATAAGAAAGCATATTGGATAAATGTATCTCATGTAGAAGATACTGCACATTCTGAATGGGCACGCCAACTTATCTATGCTAGTAAGGATAAGATAATAGCACATAACAGAACCTTTGATGTACTCTCTACTATAAAGTATTTTAATCTTGCTGACTTTGGTGGAGATGACACTATGCTCATTGCCTTTATTCAAGATGAGAATAGAAAAAAAGGATTAAAGCATTTAGCCTCACAATTTCTAGGTTGGCATGAGTATGATTTAGAAGTACAGAATATTATATCTGATATGAAACAAACTACCCATCCTGATTTTGAAAATGTTCCAGTAAAAACATTAGGTGTATACAATGCTCTTGATGCTTCAGCTACATTAAATCTTTATCATACACTGTTGCCATTACTTTCTGAAGTTGAAATATCTCTGTACTCATTCCTTATGAAAACTCAAAATGTTTTTATAAAGTGTACTCTAAATGGTATGCTTGTAGATATAAACTACCTAGCTGAATTAAAGCAAGAGTTACTACAGAAACAAAAGACTATCTATCAGGAAATAACAACGGCTACTGAACTACAACATGCTAAACAAATTATATATAACATACTTGAAAAAAATCTTAATACAGATATGCTTATGAAAGAAGGTAAGATAGTTTATGTAAACAAGCCTATAAAATGTGAAGATGAAATTGCTATTAACCTTAACTCACGACACCACATTGTTGCTATACTATCTAGTCTAGATATGATACCTGTAGGCACAACAGAATCAGGACAAATATCTACTTCTAAATCTGCACTTGAAAGTTTGCTAGCAGGTAAATCAGATTATAAGAAAGATTTAATCAATAAGATTGTTGAGCATAAACGTATTGACAAAACTATAACTACTTTCATTACTGGAATTAAAAAACAAATACACCCTGATGGTAAAGTGCATCCTATGTTTGCACTTACTAACACAGTAACTGGACGTACTTCCTCATCTTCGCCTAACATACAGCAGATACCTAGAGATAAGAGTATCAAGAATATATTCTATGTACCTGAAGGGTTTACTTTAGTACAGTATGACTTTGCACAGGCAGAGATTAGAGTTATGGCATCATTCACAGAAGATGAGAACTTGATAAGTGCTATCAATAGTGGTGTTGATATTCATATTGCAGTGGCTTCTCTTATGTTTGATATGCCTATTGAAGATATAACAAAAGAATCCACTGAAAGACAGATAGCTAAGGCGTGTTCATTTGGTATCCTATATGGTACAGGCTCAGCTAATTTAGCAGAAATGATAAACTCCACTAAGGAAGATGCACAAAATAAAATAAATTTATTCATGGCTAGATTCCCTAAGATACAGTCATGGATTACACAGAAACATAATGAAGCATCTAACTTTGGTTATGTGTCTACTCCCTTTGGTAGGAAGAGAAGATTGCCTACTATATGGAGTGCTGATGAATTTACTGTAAGCTCTGCTAAAAGACAGGCACAAAATTCACCAGTACAGGCAACAGCTAGTGACCTTAATCTGTGGTTGTTCCTCTATGTAGTCAAACATCTGAAAGAAGAGTATGCTATACCTTTGTGTACTGTGCATGACTCTGGTGTATTCATGGTACATAATTCTTATGTAGATGAGTTTATATTACTGCTTAAAAAAAGTGAGGATATGTTGAATCAGACCTTTACTTTTTTGAAAGTTCCTGTTATAATAGACATTCAAACAGGGACACGTTGGGGAAGCATGAAAGATATTGATAATAACATGGAGGTGAAGTGATGAAGAAAATAACACTAACTGAAATTGCAGATAGGATTAACACATACCTATGTAAATTCGAGGCAGACCCCAAAATAAACAAAGTTAACATTTTATATGGGACTAAGCCATACTTTTACACTATGGCTAATCGGCAAGGTAGTCGAGTGTTTATAACATATGTCTCATATCAAGGTGATGATTCTCTCTCCCGTGCTAGAGCTGAAGTATATTTAACTTGGCTAGATGCGGGGAACATTGGTAGACATTGGGAAATGGAGAAGAAGCACACAGAGGAGGTGAGAACAGATGGCAATTAACTGGAAAGCATTTACAAGTGAAATAGTAATAACAGATGTAGTACAGGCATTGACAACACAGACAGAATTGTTTGTAGTCTATGCTGAACACTACGCCAATGCGCTTAGGAAAAGGACACAGGCAAGATGGAATATGGAAAAGGTAGAAGCTATTGTCAAAGATGGTGTACGCAACAGCACTACAGATGAGAAGGGCAAGACTCTTTCTGATGCTAAGATAACAGCTATCATGATACAAGACCTTGATTACATGAAAGCACGAGATGAGTACCTTAATGCTGAAACAAATGAAACAGAACTTCGTCTTATCATGGACGCTATTAACATCAGAAAAGATATGCTGAGAAGCCTTTCAGCTAACAGAAGGGAGGAACTTGCTAACCGTGGATTTGGAGTAGATGATGATGAGTTCATACGCATGAAGGCTACACTGGAAAAACTAAGCTCATCACTAGGCATTGGACAAGCACAAGTAGAAGTAGTCAAAGGACAAAACAATTAACTAAAACTTAGGAGGAATAAACTAATGGCATTTTCAAAAGAAGCATGGGAAACACAGAGACAGCAATTAGAAAAAACGAATTTCAAAGGTATGGTTTTCTGGAAACCTAAGGCAGAGGGAAGGTATACTATTAGGTATTTCCTTTCTCCTAACAGTACAAACCAGTATCCATTTGTACTTGTGTTTACACATTGGATTCCTTTTTCTGATGGAGTTAAGCCTGTAATTTGCACAGAACTTAGTGAGTATGGAGAAAAGAAACCTTGTCCTATCTGCAAGAAACGTAAAGAACTTTTGGGAACTAACCTAATTGAAAGTGTGGAACTGGCGAAACAGATTAGACCCTCTAGAGCATACCTTCAGTGGGGCTTTGTAAAAGAGTCTACATCTGAAGCGTTTGACCCTAACCCGAAACTTATTGGATTGCCTAAGACTCCTATCGAACAGATAGTAGCAACCATGACAGCCTATGATGATGATGAAGAGGAAGCAAGACCTAACATTTTTGATTTGAAAACAGGTAAGGTAGTTCTTCTCAGTAAATCCAGTGAAAATAACTTTGCTAAGTATACTGCTACAGTAAGCGGAAAGACTATGCCAATTAACATTGAGCCTTGGGAAAGTAAGGTTAAAGAAACTAAGGATATCATGAGTAGTCTTCCAATACCCACAGAACTTGACATTACACAGGCACTTGATGCGATTGATATTGCAACAGGTAGTTTTGATACATCATCTAACGGTGTTGGTACTGCCGTTGAGTCTACAAATGAAGCAGAAGGACAGGCACATACTACACTTGGCTCTGCTCTTAATGCCATAGATGAGAGTTAAAGTACCATCTACTGCACAGATACTTACAAATAAAGGCTTTGAACTAGTAACAAATTGCATAGGGGATGCGGTCTGCATTCCCTATGCAGATACTATTAGTGCTGAAACCCTTTCGTTTGGATTTTACAGGTTACCATATACTACAATGCCAGTTTACACTTGTGATACAACAGCACCTGCTAATATAATAAACCTGTATCCACCTTTCTCAACAAACCCTTGCTCTATAGATACTAACTCATTACTACATGCTATCATTGTACCTACTCATACTAATTACAACAGGCTCTTTTGTGAATCATTCCTTGCATCCCCGTTAGAAATATGCAACATACCTAATATAGAAGTAGTTGTTATCAAACAGTTAAAAGAGAAAGGGCCTTTCACATTATATAATAAAGGGCATGAGTTGTTTACGGAAGCACAAAATACTATACTTGTATACCTGAATCTTTTTAGTTCCATGCTTAAAAAATCTATACGTAAACAGCACTTAGTTAATACAGACATAGACCCTAACATTATTATTCAGACTTACCTGTATAACAAATGGCTAAACGAATGTGTTCATACACTAACACGTTACTATCCTAACAAATGGAAAGAGCATGTGCTTAAGTATGATATGACTAGCAGAGTAGTAGTTAAGTACCTTGATGTATCTGACTACAGTAAAGACGAACTGGAATACATACAGTACCTTTCTCACAGATTAGGGGTAGCAATGTACATAGAAGATTCTATAATGTATATACCATCATGGGGTATAATCAAAGAAGGATTATCTGAAACTAATACAGGCAACAGGAATCTAGTTACACTGTTAAAAAAATGGGCAAACCAATATGCAAAGAAAGTTAATTCTTTATATACTAATAGTGATAGAGAATTCAAACTAACTTCTAACTACTGGGCATGGCTATGGAAGTCTACCTGCTTTCACTATGATGAATCAGAATATACAGGTGTAGTTTCTATGCTACTCGATGCATCTGAAAACCTTTTACCATTAGGCTACAAACTTACAGCATGTAAAGAATTATTTATCTATGAGCGATGCCCATTTATTGTTTTCAGTAAACAGTTCAATGCACTTACTACAGAGGATTGGGTAGAATTAGATACACCTGAAGAAGTAACTGTACAAATACGGTATAGTAATGGTATAATACTGCCTATTACTATAACCAACTAGGGGGAAACTATATTGGATAACACACATTTGTACGAAAAACTTAAAACAAGGATGGATAAGTTGACTATTTTCGATGACGTAATGAAACCGAGAGCGTATATTGATTCTGGTATGCTACCTTTTAATTACATACTGTCACTTAAAACAAATGGTGGCTACCCACAAGGCCGAATCATTGAAATATATGGGCCTGAATCATGTGGTAAGTCTACATTAGGTTACTGCTCACTTGCACAGGCGCAACGAGACGGTGCATACACCATGTTAATTGATAGTGAGGGCGTATTTGACAAAGAACAAGCACTGCGTTGCGGAATTGACCCCTCAAACCTTATCTACTTACCACCTACTGATGCTAATACAATATTTAATTACATAGCACAGACTATTGAAACCCTGTATGTTAAAGAAAAAGAAACTAAACCGCTAATGATAGTACAAGATTCTGTTGCAAGTTCCTCACTCTACACCTCTATTGAATCCATGGATAAAAACCCTCAAGCAGAATTGGCAAGAATACTTAGTGTTAGTTTCAATAAAATCAATCCTCTTATTACTACTAACCCTGTTACTTACATAGGATTAAATCAGATAAGAATAACCAGTCGTGGCAATAACATTTTTGTAGAGGAATCTCCCGGTGGTAGAGCACTAAAGTTTTACTCATCTATCAGAGTAAAGATGAAGCGTGAAAAGGAATGGAAAGAAGATGATAAGACAATTGGTATCATCGCAAGTGCTACTACAACTAAGAATAAAATTGAACGCTTTGGTTACAAATGCTTGATACCTATACGATTTGACTCAGGACTTGACCCTATTACTGCATTGCTTGACTTGGCTAAAGATACTGATATAATTAAAACATCAGGCCCTTATTTGAAATGGAATGATGAAAATAAATTTAAGAAGGATTGGTATACTATACTAGTTAATGATGCCTCTATAAAAAAATCACTTGAAGATTCTGTTACACAGGCTATAGGTGAAAAGATTGAACGTAAGCCTGTGTCTGAGATTGATGACTTCAAAGAATCTTCATGGAAAAGTGAGGACACTGTAAATGAAACAGGTAATGTTAATAAGTGATATACATTTAGGTGCTAATGTATTCAAAGATTACATACGTAACACACTAGATAGTATACTAGATACAGCATGTGATAAACTTGAGAAAGGTTCAGATATTATATGGCTAGGTGATGTAATTGATAGATGGAAGTCAATACAAGATGACGATATTCTGCGTTACCTAACCTATATCTTTGCGAATAAACTAAAAGACTTTAATCACTATGTAATAAAAGGCAACCATGATCTCAACCCTAAGACAGGTAAGTCATGCTTAACCTTTCTTGATGAACTTAATAATGTTACAGTTGTTAATGAACCCTATGAATACACCCCACAGATACTACTTGTGCCTCATAACTATAATGGATACACTCTGGAAAAAAGATACTCTTATATTATTGCACACTTAGGGTTATATGGTGCAACTATGAATGAATCGAAAACAAAATATACCAGTGATGATTTGCTTACATGGCATATAGATACAACACCCACAACTGTATTCTTAGGGCACATACATAAACGCCAGATTATTGAACAAGTAGACTGTACAATAGACATACTAGGTAGCATATCTGTAACCACATGGGGAGATGCTAGTGTAACCCAACTACCCAAAGTAATTCCAGTAATGATATTGAACAATGAACTTTTTACTTCACGAGTAGACTACAATATTAAACAAGAAGTTACAACACGTATAGATGAAACATCAAACACTAGATATATATGTGTAGATAATGAAGTTATGTTTGAAGAAGATTACACTAAGCCCTTTAAGCCACAAGCAATACGTAATAAAGGTAATACTATTGAAGAAATAATTGATACAGTATGTAAAGAAAAAGGAGTAGATACAGCAACAGTAAAACTTTTTCTAAAGGGGATTGGATTAAATGATATCGAAAATTGAACTGTGTAATTGGATGCCCTTTAAGGGTACACATATCATAGCTTTAACTAAACCCTTTGTTCATATTGTAGGGCAATATCAGCGTAATGAAAAAGAAAGTAATGGCTCTGGTAAATCCAGTATCCTTCAAGCCATTTACTTCTGTCTGTTTGGTAAAACACAAACATCTCTGATACATGGAGATGAAACTGTTATGTATGTAAAGCTATACCTAGATGACGGAACTATAATACAAAAAGGAACTGACGGTGCATGGATTAACGGAGAGAAAACTACCAATGCTTTAATCAATGCCTACAGTGAACGTATACTTAACATGACTGACAAGATGTTTCTTTACACACACTGTATTCTTAATGGAGAGATAAAAGGATTGTTTGAACTATCTCCTAAAGAACAGAAACAATTCTTAATGGATATCTCTACATACAAGCAGGATTGGGAAGGGCTATATGATAAATCAAAATGGATTCTGTCTGAGGTAAATAAAAAAATAGCCTCCTATATTACACGTATAGAATTCATTGATGAAAAACTAGAACTAGTTAACATCTCTGATGCACACGACACATTACTGCAATCTCAGACAGAACTAATAGCTAAAGAACAAGAGCTTGCATCATTTAATGCACAGGAACAGGATATATTTGCACAGATAGTAGCCTTAAAATCCGGTATAGAAACCTGTAAAAATACTATTCATCTTATAAACACTACCAAAGAACAGCAACAAGCATACCATGCTAAAAAGAAAGAACTTACTGAACAGTCTGATAAACTCACTGCTGACTTAAAAAATTACAAAAGTATTACAGCTATCAGTAATGACTTGAAGTTAGCTAACGAAAATATTATGTCTGTAACTGTTAAGCTAAGCGGTATAACTAAACAACTTCAAAAGTATAAGGTGTCTAATGGCAAGTGTCCTATCCTTGATACTGAATGCCCGCAAGTTACATTGCTAAAAGAAAAAGCATCTGAGTGGACAACCGAACAAGAAGTTTTAACTATATCGCTTAGTGCATTCACTAAATCAAAAGACATGATTCAAACAGCACATGATGCTGTATTTAGTATTAACCAACAGCTACATTCTATCTCTCAATCCTTTTTTATGTTAGGAGATGCACCGGAACCCCCGGAAGATGTTAATATATATTTAACAAAGCAATCTGACCTTGAACAGCAGTTAATAAAACTGGAAGGTGCATTTGATTCAGACTTTAAAGAGAGATTACTACAGTCTATCACACAGCTACAGCAAAGGATACCTATACTTGAGTCAACAATTAAATCGTACAATGATTACTCTAATGAAAAAGAAATGTACGATGCTAAAGTATCCTCAGTTGAATCAAAGAAAAAAATTGTAAGTGTAGCAACAAAACTTCTATCTCCGCATGGATTGCCATACTATCTATCTCTAAAACTATTAACTACACTAGAACAATACACCAATGAATTTCTAAAGTTTATGGATACCAGTGTCTATATTACACCTTACAAGGTACTCAATAGTATGGAAGATACCTGCATAATAGATGGGTATAAGTTCAAGGCTAATGATGAAGTATGCCCTGTATGTAATAACAAACGTGAAAAGAAAATTGAATCACAGATAACTATTTATTCAGGTGACAGAGGTATACCCCTTGATGGTGAAAGCACAGGACGTAAAGCTATATTCTTTACAGCACTTAGGTTTGGGCTTATGAAATTGCTTAATACACAAGGGAAGATTCTAATTGTAGATGAAGTGTTTGCTAACCTAGATGATACCAACAAGCAAAAATTATTGGACATGATAAACCACGCATCAAAAGAATTAAACATAGAACAAATATTTATTGTGTCAAATGATGAGCTAAAAGATATATTGCCAGTAACCGTTTCAGTTACACGCTTAGCAGACAAAAGTATTATAGCATAACAAAAGGCCCCCTGCCTATAAGCAGGGGCCTTTTACTTTACTACTTAGTACCTAACTTCTCTAGGAGTTTCTTCATCATCTGGTTCAGGCACATAATCATCTGTACACAACTCTTCTTTTATACCCTGCATAGCATCTAATAGTATCTCTACTGTATTCAAGTTATCCTTTAATTCATCTAACTTATAACTTAATTCTTCTAAATTAGATTCCGTCTTATTAATTTTAGTACGTAAAATAATTTCATCACGTTTTAAAAAAGATATCTTACTATCCGCATAAGACTCTACAATAATATTAGACATCTTTAATTATCTACCTCTATAAACTTATCATGCAAGGATATAAACTGTTCAGTAATTTTTTTATCTTTGTTCATTTTAATTAATGCTTCAGAAATAACCTGTGAAGCTTTACCCTTAAACTCAAACTCCTTACTTTCATATACTGTATTAGGAGTCCACTTTATTGAACCTTCATCCTGTACAAACTTTAACACTGCGTGTTCATCTTCTGTAAACCCCACATAATCTTTTAAATCTCGTACAGTCTTAATCATAATTATATCACTCTCTTTAGGTAATATCCCCAATAACAGTATCCTTTCTAAAACTGTTAGCTCCATTATAAAATCCCCCTACAAATTTAATTTGGGAATGTTTATGGCACACCCCCGGAAGCCATTCAACCTAATATTGCTTACGAAGATGCAGCAACAGTCTGTGCAGCCACCATATAGTGGTCTACTCCACCAAGCGTGACCTTAACCGGAACCCAGTTTGTAAAAACCAGTGTCTTAGCATCAGCTGAATTGGAACCACAAGGTGCTGTATCAGCAGCGGGCAACGCAAGTAAGTTGGTATGAGCACCATTAAGTCGCAGACCATTTGTTACGGTTCCAGATGTATTATAAGAATAAAATGCATCTGTAAGCGTTCCGCCTGTATCTACCCTGAACCCTGAATCTAGTTTTGCACCCGTACCACCACTGTTTATTGCTATCATTGACCCAACTGTTTCAACTGTCATCGCATTAGTTTGCACCCAAGATATGCGAGACCCACAAACCTTACCATCACCTGTGACATCTGTTGAACCATTAATTTCGATAGCCAACCCAGCTACATATCCACCAGCACCTGAAATAGTACATGCTGTCATATCTACGGTTCCGAATAAAGCATATGCCTGATGAACTGCCGGAGTACCGGCTAAACTAATTGCACCACGCACAGCATAAGAACTAGCCAAATCATGCTTAATATCAACTCGTCCATAAACTGCTTGAGCAGTTGCATTTGCACCACAATCAGCAGTCGTAGTGAATTTACCGTGTATTGGAATAAAGTTTGAATCATCATCTGTAGACCCAGACAAATGAACACAAGTACCAACTACATGCTCAGTTACTTCACCAAACGCAATCGCATTTGAATAATCCCCAACAGCAATTGCGGCTCCTGTAATACCAACTCCCCAAACATCAGTAATATCAATCTGATGAGTAGTAGCAGCTCCAATACTAATACCAGTTCCCGGAGAAATTGCATCAATAAAATCTTTAACATTGTTGTAACTATCGTCAATAAAAGCAAATAACTTCGGGTCAATCCAATTAGGCTTATTCAAACTAGAAATGCCCACTGATATCAACTCCATGCATAAAAATTTTAGGCATCAAATACTCTATACTTAATTGTATATGCTAAGAAAACCTAAGAAGTCTAGAGTTTTCATACACAATAGATTAAACTTTTTTAATACACTTGCTAGGGTTCTGCACCACCCCCTTTATTCATCCAATTTCCTTTAGAACTATATGGGGTATCACTATTAAATTCCTTTGTGCGCCCACTAGTATAGAATGTAAAAAATATAGACCATGCACCAAACAGGATACCCTGATAAATTACCCATTGACTATCCACACTTTGTGTACTAAAATACATTTGTTTAGTTGCAAAATATGCATCAATGCACATGTACGTAATCATAAATAATAATAGTCTGCGGATACCTTTGTATTTTTCTACAAAGGTTTCTACACCTGTTTCTATTTTAGATGGTATACCTTTTAACAAAAGCAAAAATGAAAATGTTTTATGCAATCGCTTCAAATGGGTAAATCCTCCCAGAGTGTTCCTGTTATAAACTCTACTAACTGTTCAGGGTTAGTGATATAATTATACCCGTTATCAGGAGTATGCCACCACCCTAGCCTTCCTTTCCGCATGTACAAATCACCATGAATAGTTGCATGTCCTTCAGTTTTTGAGTGACCATGAGGCCAGAAATAAATACCTACTCTATAGAAAAACTTTAATGCTAATGGAAGAACTTCTTTTAACTTCTTACTTTTATGCACAGTTCCAAAGTCTACAGCTAATCCCTTATAATGTTTAGAGTTAGGAGTAAATGAACGATACCCACTTACAATTCTCATAGGCTCAAGCAATCCTAACCGTATATTTTCCATACCTTTTATTACATCTTCATCAATAATTAAATTACCTGTCTTAGAACACATAACTTCACTGGCATTAAAATTAGGAGATAATTTTATCCTCTTCATTTCTTGCGGAGTTTTGTTTGTTATTGTAATTAACGCCACTATGCCCTACCTCCCATAAGCATTTTCAATAGCTCTTCCATACCACCTCCTTGTGGTTCACCACCAGTAGGCATTGGTGGTAAAGGTACACCATTTGGAGATGGCATACCTCCTGCTAGTTCAGGCGGTAATGCACCTGCTAACTCAGGTGGCAATCCCCCTCCTGCTAATTCAGGTGGCAACCCCGGTGGCATTCCACCCCCCGGCATTCCCTCCATAAAGGGTAATCCCCCTGCAACAGGTGGAGTTGGCATTGTACCTACACCCGGAGGTGCACCCCCTCCTAATAATGCCTGTAGTAAATCACCTTTACCTGCTGATGGAGAACTAATAGAACCTGAGTACGGGTTTATCTGTGATGCTAATGCAAGAAGCAACTCAAAAGGAAGCTTAGAAGATTCCACACCACCCCCACCAAGTAAATTACCTAACACATCATTTGCGTATGGACTTCTATTTATGTTAGGACTAGCACCACCATCAAGCACATTACCTTCAGAGCTAAATCCACCCCCTGTTAAATCGTCCATCATACTCATAGTATCAGGAGAGTATCCATCCTGTAGTCTATCACTCTGCATAACACCAGCTTCATCCCTCTGGTTTCGGGATTTACCTGCCTCTATTTTAATAGTTACTTTAGCATTCTGTCCAGATAACAGATTACTTAACATGTTGTTAAGTACATCTCCATTATCATTCTTATTGTTTGAATGGTTTAATATTGACTGAAGCATTTACACACCTCCCACCACTTCTATTATAACATTAAATAGTTATTTACTGGAATAGATTACTTAAAATATTAGTATCTCTCCATCTTGTTTGTATATAGAATGGTTGATAACCTGAAACCTACCATCATCTGCATAATGAACCTCTGCAAAACCGTGCATCCAATTGTTAATAGGCATAAAATCTGGATGTAAATTACACATACAACCTACTGACCATGCACCTACCAATTTTTCCTTACCTATGCCATGCTCTATATGATTCTGTACTCTGTGATGATGGCCTATTAGAATATTATCCAGAGTTTTCAATAATGTATTCCTTGCAATGTGTACTACAGAACCGCTACCCATTAACTCATGTCCATGTAAATGATATAACTTACCTATTCTAAATGGCTCATCATAAGTTAACATCCATTCCCTAGTCTGAATGTACTCAATGTCTAATGCATCTAAATCTAGCATGTCGGGTGCGCCTAACTGTAATGCACGTAAAGAAGAAAGTTGAGGTGCTTTTGAAAACAGGAAACTTTTCAATCTCTTCTCATGATTTCCTTCAATATAGTAATGAATTGCATCACCAAAGTAATCCTTTGACTCTGTTAAAAACTGTCTACCTTGATACAACTCATGGTCAACATTAAACTCTTCTGGATTTTTATTCCATGAACTAATCTGATAGAAATCGATAACATCACCTAAATAAACTACATAATCAGGATGCATACTTTTTGTATACTCTAATACAGATGCTATAATATTAGGCTCATGATATGGTATATGTAAATCAGCAAAGATTAACTCTGTCTTATTAAAATGTTTTATGTTTAATGTTATATTCTTGAAAAAAGATACACCACTAATATCCTCATAGTCATTACCCTTGTTTGCTTTGTACCGTGGGTATACACCCTTACGCTCTAATACTCTTTTAACCTGTGCATGAGAGGTCTGATGTTTACACCCTATACTTCTAAGTGATTCACTCGGATTAGCCATATAATAATCATAAATTTTATCCACCTTAGTTTGCTGTGTCATTTAATACCTTGTAATAATAATGACTTAATTCTTTCCGTTCTATACGACCCCTGAAACACTCTAAAGTTTCATCTTTAAAGAAATGTATATCTTTTCCCAAACTCTCTCTCATTTCTTTCTCTACTCTCTCACGTTCAAGATATACTTCTGGTAACTTCTCATATAATAGTTTCCAATGCTTTTTCCCTGCACGAACACACCCTCCAGAACAGTTATTGTGTGTAAATCCCAATCTGTATAGTAGTGGCTGAACAATCCCAATATCAGAGATAAGTCTATCAATAGTATCATTATCAATATTCTCTATTATTAAAGGCAGGGAGATTTTACACATCTTGCGAGTTTTCGCAGCTACAACCTGATAAACACCAACAATCCTCATAGCTCTTTCAGGCTCATTAGCCCCTATGCCGAACACCAGCGTATCGCCATCACTGTAAAACTTTTGCAATCTTTCAGCTTTTAATATGCGTGAACAAAAGGGCATCTGATTGTTAGCCAACGCATGATTGTCTTTAAATAGCTGTTCTGGATTTCTGCCGTCAGAGTCAAAAGTAATTTCCTTATCTAAATAATTACTCAAATCGTCAAGAAAACGATATAAATCTGGGTGCTCCCATTTTGTGTCGTTAAAATATAAAACCACATTATCTTTCCCGTATTTTTGTAAAGCCCAATTCGCACACCAAGCACTGGCTTTCCCCCCACTAATCGCTACTATTATTTTTCCCATTCTTTAACTCCTTAATTAGATTTTCACTTGCATCCATAATCTTCTGCATATCATCAATAGATATTTCTTTTTCCAAAGGCTCAAATAAATAAACCTTTTCGTCCTCTGTTTCATAATATTCTTTTGTAACTTTAATTATTTTCATCTTCCACTCCTTAAATATACTATATTTTTGGTTAAAAAGCAAGTGATTTTAACCGATTTCTTTT
>Ga0307928_10000610_pt1 | contig 27003 bp, 40 predicted proteins | sample AceLakmetagen232_FD_201815 | JGI IMG/M metagenome (GOLD analysis project Ga0307928, IMG submission 201815) | Saline water microbial communities from Ace Lake, Antarctica - #232 | ecosystem: Environmental > Aquatic > Non-marine Saline and Alkaline > Saline | place: Antarctica: Ace Lake... | reverse complement strand
TTCAATTTCCAATGTGCGACACATGCATCAGAGACATCCCACGGAAGAAATGTCGTCGTCGTCGTACTTGTTGACGTCGTAGATGTTGTGGTAGTTGACGTGCTTGTGGTCGACGTCGAAGTTGTTGTCGTTGATGTAGTCGACGTAGTCGAAGTCGTTGAAGTCGTACTCGTTGACGTAGTCGACGTAGAGCCTTCTTGCGTTGTTGTGGTCGTTGACGTGCTTGTGGTCGACGTTGTTGACGTCGAAGTCGTTGACGTGGTCGAAGTCGTTGAAGTCGTACTTGTCGAGGTTGTCGATGTCGTACTCGTCGATGTAGTCGACGTTGTTGACGTCGTGGAGGTCGTGGAAGTCGTTGAAGTCGTTGACGTCGTTGAAGTCGTTGACGTCGTTGAAGTTGAAGTTGAAGTTGATGTTGTCGACGTTGATGTTGTCGACGTTGATGTTGTCGAAGTCGTGGTTGCCCCACCACTTAAATCTTCGGTCCCGCTACCACTATTATAAAGCCCCTCGATTTCTGTCGTTGTTAAAACACGGCTATATACACGAATATTATCAAGCGTTCCGTTAAATCCGATAGACCGAGAATCAGAAGATCCTTTACGAAGACCAATACATAAAGGAGCCGAAGATATCGTAGTATAACTTCCACTAAGATCATAGCCACCTAAATCATAATTATCGCATTCAGAATTATCATGATATATTTTTACCCCAGATTTATTCCCTGAGCCATCATATGTAATAACGAAATGGTGCAAGGATCCATCTGCTAAACCACCATCGTTATCTTTAATAATCATGTACTCGTTGTTCCAATCATCCCCAGGATTGCTGATCAATTGGAACTGAAGTTTTCCATTGGTTTGTAAACCAACACCCCACCCCCTATGGCCATCCGCTGCATCAGGATCTGTTTTAAAAATAATCGCCTGTTCGACTGAAGTCTCAGATGTTTTAAACCACCCCTCAACAGAAAAAGCATCGTCATACTCTTTAGATAAAATATTTCCTAAATCAACATGCTCATCATTGGCCGGATTAAAAACAAAAGCACCATTAAGTTTTCCAGTGTCATCAATAGTATTAGTATTTATTGCACCAGAGTCATTTTTAGCGGTGCCATCATAGCTCCCCTGCGTATCAGAAACGTCAGAAGCGGCCGCATTCTCGTTTAACTTCCAAAAAGCTTCGCATACACCAGAAACATCCCAAGCCAAAATTTCCTCCTTAAAAAAAAGGCCTGATTTCAAGCCGACATTGTCGTCTTTACTCTCAGGCCCACCGCTCAACGGGCCTGTAACCGTTTGAGCGATTACCTGGCCGGCCAGTTAAGCGTCGGTTTATACAAATTGTGTTTACTTCTTCTGAAACGTCAAACGATTTAGATATATTTTGCCCCCAAAATATACCCGAGTATCGTTGCTTTCATTCAACCACGTTGCGAATGCGCCCCACTCCGTATTCTCTGTTTCAAAGAGAATCGCATGTAAGTATGCGCCATAATCCCAAGCGTTGTGGTCTTGATCAACGATCGTTGTTTCAATTTTTTCCGTCTTCTTGATGATGATCGGTCTCTTTTTACATGCTTGTGCCGGAATAGCGAACAACAAGCAGCCCATAATTGCTAATACAATTACCCTCTTCATTGTTTCTCCTTTCACTTTCGTTTTTGTAACGAAAAAAGTTTACTTATAAGAATAGCCCGGTGAACGGTTGCATCTTCTTCATATTCTAGAGCGCCCATATCCCAAGCGATTCCGCGATCTATTCCGTCTCTATCATATTCGTCAGCAACAGCGATAGTATGATCTGCTGCCGCAATTGCTGGGGAAGAACTCGATAATGAAAATAAAGTATAAAAATCTGTACCAGAATAATAATCACTCCAGCCCAAATAATCTAAAACTGCGCCTATAAATTCCGGATCCGTATCCCAGAGATCATTTGTGTTTGAACACTGAGCACTTCCAGTCTTAAACCCATCATTGCAAATATTATAATCTTCATCCAGGTTATGCTCTGTTCCGCATGACTCGTCATAATACATTGCCGTATCTTCGCTTGAGCCCCAGAAATCTCTAGCGCCAATAAGAATGTTGTTTTTTATTTCCAAATTACAATGAGTGCCTTCCTCAAAAAACATAACATCGCCTGAACTGTAAATTGTATTATTAATAAACTTTGCAGTCTGGGCCGGCGATGCGCGGTATTGTATCATAATAGGCGTACCTAAAGCACGGCAGGGACTAAACCCCGATGCCGTATAATCAACTGTGCTACTTGACCAAAAATCACAATTTCCAATTATAAGAGAATCTTCAACATATGGTTCAGGGCCTTTAACGACCTGACCATTATTTCCTTCAGCTATCACACGCTTAATCGTTAAATTACATTCCCCATAATCTTCATTATCTGTTCGGCCACAATAAAGAAAATCCCAGGCATCAGAAGTATTATGGGAATAACTCCCACCAATAAATGTCCAATCCCCGCCAAAATCCGACGATCCTATCATGTCTCCGTATCCACCGTTGTTTCCTTCCCTGCAAGACTGAGCGGTTGGCAATCTTCCATCAACGCCATTTACCCCATCCTCCCCCCAAACAACCGGATAAGCTTCGCTACACCCATTCCATCGCATATTGACATTCGTAAATGTTATATCACCAGTTATTCCACAAGTGCCATCATTGTCACAGTTATCCATATCAATCCCGGCTGATTTGTTCCCGTCAATATTGGTATCCGTAACAATCCAATTAACATTCGATCCGTTAGCGCCCGGACCAGCCCATTTTCCAAAACCACATTCAGTTAATCCATGAATATCCATTCCATCAAACGTCAAATCGTGCCAATCAGACGAGTCCGAATAAAAAGCGGCACGGCCACATGGCTGGACTGTGAATCCATACCCGCATTCGCCATCATTCCCCCAATGATCAGTAATCTCTAAATCCTGAAATTTAATATGATGTTTGTCGCTAAGATCAAATAAATAATTCATTCGACCAACTAAATACAATTCCGGCCTATCATCAGGATCCGTACAGCCATCAACGGTACAGCCTATAATGGTTGTATAATTGCTTTCTGATCCACTCGGCGGTTGCATGTCTCCGGCCACATAAGTCGATGAATCTATGTCAGAAGTATGGTTCGTGTCCGCATCAATACAATTACTTGTATCATTGGGGCAACCCATCCGGACCGGTCCGTTTACGATAACAAGTGTGTCTCCACCAGACATCGCATAAGTCGACGGATTAGCGTCATAAGAATGGCTATTTTGATACGGCAATGGCCAATTAATATGATTGAACGCACAGGCAGGACCATTTGACCCTGTAAATGCGGCATCGGTTTGCCCGTTACAATGAGTCGAATCGTTACCCCCAGGCCCGCCATCTGTCCGAACATAATACGTTGCTGCTTCAACGTTGACAGAAAATAGAATTATAAAAACGAATAGAATAAAAAACTTTTTCATTATTATTCCTTTTGCTTAATCGTTAATCGTGTACCCGATCATCAAACTCACGCGCGTAGCGCTTGACACCGCCGAAATATCAACATCGATGTCTTCAGTCTTTTCCGCTATATCATCATATGACGAACTGATTGTATTGACATCACACCCAGAAGAACAAGATGTTTGTCCGCCAGTATTACACACCAAATCCACTGTTAAGATATTGTTGTCCGATCCGTCTTCTAAATTTAAACTTACCGTACCTGCATCTGTCTTGCATTTTACATAAGTAATCGTAATGTCATTCATAAAGCCAAGAAAGAAATCTGCCATTTCTTCAACGGCTGGGGGTTCAATCCATGCCATTTTTTCAGAATCAAAGAAATTGGCAATCTCTTGCTGAACGAACGCTGTCGATGCAGCAGACGTATCGCTGTCATCCGCGCTGGCTGTCGGAACTCTAAAATCCAGAGATGTTGCTGTGCATGTGTCGTCACCGGCGTCACACTCAAATGTCCCGTTATCAGTTTTAATAATGGTGTCATGCGCTTCAGTTGCACCAGCATCATTATTTGAAACAAAACCATAATCTATGCTTGTTTGATCCGTTCCGCTAATATCCAGCGGCACATCAATTGACATTTTTGTCGTACCAGTACAGTCGAGAACTAAATTCGTATTGTCATGAACAAGAGAACAATTATTCGACCCGCCGGATCCATAAAAAGTAACGCCATCACCATCTGATTCCGGCTTTAAGTTTGGGGCAACGTCAATCCAGTACGGCGTAGATACGCGTTTCCATTCAGCAGCAGTATCGCAACCCCCGGCCGAAGGCTCGCATTTATAAAGACCAGCATCATCTATTTCAAAACAAAGATCACGTTCTTTTCCATCAGTCAACGCTGTGCAATCAGTCGCATGCTCACGATACCGCCAGGAATAATACGTTACAGCCGATGCTGAAGAACAGAGAAATAACGATAAAATTATTGCTGCTAAAATCTTTTTCATAACACCCCTCCCAATTACAACGGCATTATAACCGTCGGTTTATCCATGTTGCCTTTTTTAGCATAAATGTCAGGATCTTCACAGTCCGACGACATCCATTTTTCTCTAAATCCCGGCCAAACGCGATATTTTTTTAATTGTTCACCCATTTTATCCCAATTCGTTTTTCTTACAGTAGACGACCAATGATGATAAACGAATGAACCCATATAACTAACAAGTTTATGTGGCAATGTGCCTTGATATTTAATAGCGTAACATCTCCGGCACCAATCATAATCTTCGGATCCTCCCGGGAAAAAACCTTCATCGAATAATCCGACCATTTCAATACTTTTACGCATAAAAACCGTACAAAACGTCATACAGCCCTCGAACACCCAACTAGCATTATACCCCTCCTTGGGCTCTAAGAGATAGTTATAATCTTCATTTGTATATTCTTCTTTATAAGGCAAATAATCTTTAGATCGATCATCGGTAAACTCTTTAACCGAAGCTGGGGTAGCGGCCAAAATATTCGGATTTTTTGCAAAAAGAAGTTTTATATCATTAAACCAACGTTTGCTGATAAACTCAACATCGTCATTGCAGCACGTGACAAAAGGTGTATTAGATATTTTAATCCCAATATTCATTGCTTTAGCAAATCCGAGATTACGATAAGAATGAATATATAAATGCACGCGATCCTGTAAAAAGAAGCATTCACCATCTGGGGTCTGATCAATTAAAATTATTCTGAAATTTTCATTATATTTATAAATAGTCTCAATACACCGCTCAATCCCATGTTGTTTCCCCATCGTCGGAATAACGAATGTATTTTCAGGTGGATTACTTAAAAGGGACTCTGGATTTACCTTAATATCTAATATATCGAATTCATTCATGTTATGCCCTTTCAAATTGGTTAGCCACATTGCCAGCCACATTTCGCCGCCATTCTTTTGCCCGGATGAAAGCTATCCGACTGGATCCATCAAAAAACATATTGATATGAAAATTTCGTTTCAATCTTTCAATAAACCATGGTTCGGTTCTTTCTCCGCTTCCACGGATCGTGTCATGCCAAACTATGTATCCATCATCCGCGACAAGTGATTCAAAATTGATTGTATCAGCTTCAATTCCTTTGGCTGAATGATCGCCATCAATGAAAAGAAGGTCTATTTGCTTACCACGAAATAAACCGACAATTTGCTTGACAACTTCAGGATCATGGCTACTTCCCGGAACAAACCGAAACGATTTAGGACCAAGCATATTTTCCATAATCAAACGCGCTTCAGGACTGTCGTTTTGGTCGTTGCAAACAATAAGAGGTTTATCCCCGGACCATGCCGCCAAGAACCTTGTAAATCCATATTTATAGCATCCTATTTCAAGAAAATTTGTTTTTTCTGTACGAGAAATTAATTCACAAAACATTTTTAATTCTGCTGATGAATGGCTCCAAGTATGCATGATTTATCCTTTCATTATTTTATCAAAAGCTTTAATCTGTTTTTGAAGAGAATAATTATCTATTATAAAATCACGGTACTCCTTGCTTCGATATGGTTTTCCCATAATATTAAACATTTCATTATCAGTAAAAAACAACCATTCTTTCGGCCAAACATGATCTGCGCTTTCAAAATCCCAAATCAACGGTTTTATCCCCTTCAAACAAGCTTCGGCAATAACGAAACAGAAACTTTCGTTAATTGATGTATTCAAAAAAACATCCATGGGCTCAAGCCATGAATTAACATCATCCTGCCAACGATACATCGTTATTTTTTCCGTCAATTCAGGCCGGCGATCAAGAAGATATTTTCTGTAAAAATCTATCCCGCGCTCACTTCGCCCAGCAGCCATATAAAAACGCCATTCTTCGTGCTCACTCTCATACTTGTCGCTCAATGCTTTAAAACAACTTATCCCTTGAATCGGGGCCTTGCGGTAATCGAAACTTTTTGCCAACCATGCCACATTATATGAGGAAGGAAATGACTTCTTCCGATCACGAAAAGTATAGCGTTTTTCGTTGACTCCATACGGCTGAAAAATCATTTTATTGAGATGTCCCCCTGGACGTTCTTGAAGTTTTTTATAAAAATATTCGCCGGTGATAATTAATGCCTGAACCCGGCTCCAATCAAAAGAAAATTTACCCAAAGCACCCAAATAATATTCACATCGGTGTAGCCGGCCAATAATAACTTTGGTTCTACCAATTGGGCATTGCGTGGCTTTGGCCATTTCGTTATCAATAAATTCAAAGAAAAGGATATCATAATCTTTTGCTATATTTGGCTCATATCGTGGGATCTGTCGAACTTGATCTCCACGTGCAGACCAAACATCCATTGAGTCCTGAATAAAAGAAAGCACCCGCGTTATAACAAGAATTTTCATTTTATTTCCACCCCTGTCTATGTCTTCGTTTTAGTTCAGCGCTGATTTCACCCAATTCACCCTTAAATACGTGCATCTTATGAAGATAATGTTTAGCGCGATCAAAACATTCCATTTTTTTAAAAATCCCCTGTTTAGTTTTTGCCTTTTCAATATCCTTCCAAGCGGCTTTCAGCCATTTAACGCCTTCTTTTCGCGCAGCCTTCCTTGCAACTTTTCTAAATAAAAGCATGTCAGGATCTTTAATTCTTTTTTCTAAAAACTCTGCAAGCTCATAAATCACTTTATCTAAAAACTCTCCATCCATTTGATAATATCGGCTAATACTTCCATCAGCGCTTCTATATAAAACAACTATTTTTTGAAGCAATGTCATAGATCGATCTTCCCGGTTAATTCAAAATAATCGAACAATTCATCTTTTTTTTCCTGCTTTAAACCCCGAAGAAAACGATGATCCATGTTTAAAATCCTTAAATCAAGATACTGCCCAAGACGCTTATCTTTTGAAATCTTTGCAACAAGCCTAGGAAAAACAAGAGATTCGTTTTGCCTTTGCATAGAAGAAGTAGATGCAGGCACCCGATAGACATAATGCAGCCCACCTGCTTTAAGCACTGCTAATCGATTAAACATCCGATATGTTGCTAAATCACGGCTAATAGAAATAACTTTATCTTCAAAAGAACGAATAGGTTGCTTCTCCATAGAATAAGAAAAAACGAACGGTGAAATTGAAAAAAATCGATCGAGATGACTTAAATAAACTTCATGCATTTTTTTCAGCCATCCTTGTCCGTAAATAATCCAATCATCCTGCATAAAAACACAAATATCGTTTTTCCCGCGAGCAAGTCCAAGATTATAATTGTCACAGAGCCCCTCACGCTTTTCCGTTTTAAACCAATCATCGAACAATTCTGGGTTTTGCTTCAAAAATTCATCCGTATCATCTAACCCAGGAACTTGTATAATAATCATCCGATGTGGAAAACCGGCTTTATTTTTTACATTCCGCAAAATACGTTCAAGCCTCCGCCGGCGGTTCCATGTCACGAGAATTAAATCAACCATTTTTTTCTCTTTTCTCTTTAGTCAGTTTCACCAACGATCGCCATGAATGACCACCCCGGCGCCAAGGTCCCTGACTAGAAATTTTTTCCGTCAAAAACTCTTCGTCAATGATATAGTCATGCCAATCTTGACTGATAATATGCGAATAACTACGAATGCCAAATGCGCGATCAATTTTTTTCTGGATTTGTTTCGGGCTGCGGTATTGATAATGCTGAACAAAAAATGGAGCGCCATATTTCTTTTCATCAGGCACGCTAGGCGTTTCCTGATCGTCTGTCCGGAAAAAAAGTTTTGACCGGTTTTTATAAATTATCCGCGATCGCCAGTTGCACGAATAATATTGAAAACGCATAAAGTCTCGGCCTTCATTAATTTCTTCAGGTGTCGGATAAAACTGGCAAATATCAGCTACCCCACAATTCGACCCCATAGACTCCGCTTGCCTGACATATGCACGCAACTGTCCGCTATTCATGCACGGAAAAATATCCGTATCAAGCTGAAAAATCCAATCATCATCCGTGATATGTCCATCCAACATCTTTAACAATACCGTGCGGAAATATTTAATCGTTAATGGTGCCGTATCGTATTCATAAAGAAATTTGCCAGGATGTTTTTGCATAAAAATGTTAATCTTATCCGAAGTATCATCATGCGAAGAATCAACGATCGCTGTTAAATCAAAATTGTCCACCCGGTTTAAAAGACAAGGCAAAATGACGTCTGAATCATCATTGACCATAAGGATTGATACTATTTTCATTTCAACCCCTTTCTTATTGCCAACGTTATTTTGTTAGCAATATACCCAACATCATCTTGCGTTATTCCTTGATGGATTCCAACATACAACCCGCGTTCACCGACACGTTCAGCCTCAATAAATAGTTCATTTGATTGAAAGTGCGTAGCATAAATTTGTTGTTGTGTCGGAATAGAAAAATAAAGCGGGCGAGTCTCAATTCCATGCGAGTTTAAATAATGCATTACAACTGTTCGGTCAATCTCTTTGGTGAGCACCAAAGGAAAAAAGATGGGACACATTTTGAAGCCTGCCCGGAAATCTTGCATGAAAGTCTGCGCTTTTTCAGGCAATATCCCCGAAAGCGTTAAAAGATGTTTCAGCAATTCAAAATTGTCAATTCGTTTCCGTACAATTTCATCATAAATCTGCATCTGATCAATACCAATAACAGCTTCCATTTCTGTCATCCGGCTATTGATGCCGAAAAGATCGTATTTAAACCGTTGAATCCCGCCACATTTAACATCGCATTCATTGCATCCACAAGTTTTCCGGCACATCCGGCCATAAGCCCGTAACGATCGAATTATGTCTGCCAACTCGTCATCATTGGTCCCCACAATCCCGCCGCCACCAGCTGTGACAATATGAGCGACGTACATGCTCCAGGTTGAAATATCACCAAAACCACCAACCATCCGGCCATCAGCCATACTCCCGTGTGCGCAAGCGCAGTCTTCAATGATAGGAATATCACCATTCATGCGTGAAATTTGACGAATCCGTTTCATATCTAAAGGTAAGCCACCAAAATGTACCGCTAAAATAGCCCGGGTTCGTTTCCAGTCAATTTTATGCTCCAGATCGTCATATCGCATATTGAACGGATCCGTATCGACAAAAACCGGCGTCATATTGGCCAAAACAATAGCATTGGCCACCGAAATGAACGTAAGGGCCGGACACACAATTTCACCGCCATCAGGAAGCCCATATTTCTCTTTCAGGGCCCGGATTGCTAAATAATCGGCCTCCGTTCCCGATCCAACACAAATCGCATGTTTAACATCATGTTTCCGGGCATGCATTTCCTCTAATTGACGTACGTATTTTCCGTTCGATATCTTAGATGACTCCAAAACATCGTGCATTAATGTTTTTGCGGTTTGACCAATTTTTACGTAACCGGTATTAATTCTCATTTAATTCTTCTCTTTTAAGTCTATCTGCGACTTTAAAAAAATCCTCTTTGGTTATAAATTCGATTTGCTTTGGAAAAATAATGAACTGAAAATCTGTCTTTGCAGCAATATGCCCCAACTCAATCATTAAACGATCATGTTGTTTGCCGTCTTCGCATATAACTTTAAGGATTGCTAATTTATTCATACTCGTTTCCTCCAATAATTTAAGGTATCTTGAAGTGTTTGAGTAAACAGAATTGTTGGTTTCCACTTCGTAAGCTCCTGCATCTTTGTGGTATCAGGAACCTGAAGGGTAACATCACATTTACGAAGAAGCGACGGATCTTCAACGACTTCGATTTTAGCTTTTGACATACTAATTAAATCAATAAGCATTGCGCCTATTTCAGCAACATGATCGCCACCAATATTATAAATTTCACCCGCCTTACCATAAATCATTAAAGCCTTATAAGCCTTAACAATATCCCTGACATCAAGAAACGTGCGTGTCGATCGTAAATTGCCGACTTTCAATTTATTCCCGCGCTCAGGGTATCGCTCAATTTCAGCAATTTGTTTAGCAAACGCCGAAACCACAAACATTTTATTCCTGCGTGGCCCGGTATGCGTGAACGCGCGCGTGATGAATAATTTCATGTCGTATGTCTTTGCATAAACCTGCGCCATAAGATCCATCGCAGCTTTGCTTGCGCCGTACGGTGATGCTGGATGTAAAGACTGCGTTTCTTTTATGGGGATATCCTCTTTCTCAACAGTGCCATAAACTTCACTCGAGCTGCAAATATGCACTTTTGATCCAGCATCAGAGTTCCGAATTGCATCAAGCAGGTTCATCGTACCAATGACATTTACATTAACAGTTTGGATTGGATTATCTACGGAATACGGAGGGAAAGACTGCGCGGCCAGATGGTAAACGTAATTAGGATCTTCTTTATTGAAGATTTCAAGCATGCGGACCGGTTCAAGCAAATCGACATCATAAAGTTTAAAATGTTTATGCCCGGAAATTTTGTGGATATTGGCCACTGATGAACGCCAGCGTTTGAATCCAATGACGTCTTCACCCAATTCAAGTAGGTATTCAGCCAACCATGATCCAACAAACCCGTTTACACCGGTGATGACTGATTTCATTTATCCCTCCAACCATTTCGGATGTTCCAAAGTCCATTTGATCGTCTTTTTTAACGATTGCTCAAAAGTTTTGGAGTAATTGAACCCCATTGTTTTCAGTTTCCGGCCATCCAGAGCATACCTCAAATCATGCCCGGGCCGGCTAGAATGGAAGTCCACAAGCTCATAATTAAGTGGTTTTCCCACAACTTTAGCGATAAATTGCGCTAATTCGAGATTATTTACCTCTTTTTCGCCAACAATATTGTATTTATCGCCCGAATACCCATTATCAAGCAAAAAAAGCATGGCACTGGCGACGTTCCGGGCATGAATATAGAACCGTGAGCCCGGGATCCTGCAAGAAGCGTCAGAATGAATGATGACTTTATCCCCATTGACCACTTTTTTGATCGTGGAAGGGATAAATTTTTCATGGAACTGCCGTTCACCGAAAACATTCATGCAATGCGTAATCATCACCGGCACTTTATACGTATTATGCCATGCTACACACAATTCTTCCCCGCCGGCTTTTGATGCCGCATAAGGATTTGACGATTTGTACCGGTCCCATTCCTTATAAAACACACCTTCTGGGGCCGGGCCAAAAACTTCATCCGTTGAGAAATAAATAACCTTTTTCGGTTTAGCGAGCCGAGCAAACTCAAGAATCGTTGTCGTCCCCAAAACGTTTGCTTTAACAAATTGGCGCGGCTCCGTGATTGATTTATCAACATGCGTTTCAGCGGCCATATGCAGAATGAAATCTGGATTTCCCAGTTCCTGTGCCAACCCTTCAGTGATCGGACGGATTAAATCGTGACAGAAATGCCGGATTCGTTTACTGTCATAACAATTAATATCGCGTAACCGACTATATCCAAAAGATGCATAATTCATACGATCGATGATGTCAATATCGAAATTGGTATTTTTGATTATCTCTTCAACGACGTGATGACCAATAAAACCATTTCCTCCAGTAATGAGTATTTTCATTAATTTTCCCTCTTGTTATGTCTTGATCTTCGACATTTCCGACTGCAATAAAACACAATCTGGTTCGGATTATTCCTCCGCAATTGAGCCCCGCAAACTTGACAATTAAACGCTGTTCCAATAATTCTGTTTTTGATAGAAAACCACATCCCGCTTGCTTTAACAAAGTTTGCGTGAACGATTTCCCGCATACGTAATCGCTGAAGCCACCGTTCAGCCGCCGTCAATTGTTTAGCATCTTTTTTCGGGAGTACGTTTGTTGACGTTTTAGCTCGGCTGAATTTATCGGCAATTCTTTTTGAGAAGGACTGTTTCTGTGTTGTTGACATTGTAGAACCTCGTTAATTTATAGAAGAGATAAAAGTCATCCCCCCAAGGATTCCCCAAGACTTGAACACGCTTTTCTTTAAACCTACCTTCAGGCGGGCGCCAACCATATCCAGGGATCCCCGAATCAATTGCGAAATCTCCGTATTTATTCGTTTCCGGTAAAAGCCCTGTCTTTTTCAGGCAGTCACGATGAAAAATGAATTGACCGGTAGTAATACATCCACTGACAAAATGTTCGCGTTCCTCTTTCAGTTTAGTATCGTGTTGCACGGTTTCTTCATTATTTGCAAAATCGATGTATTTCAATGACCGCGGTTTCAGGATCCGGTATTCCTTAAAAACGCCGTCAAGCTCTTTCCCGAACCTGACGGCGCATTGGTGAACCACATATTGCGGTTTAGCAATAATCATCCGAGCAAACGTCTCAAAGTACTTGGGATAAAATTCATCATCATCATCAATCCAAACAATCCAATCGTTCTTCGCCATTCGCATACCCTTATTCCTGGCGATAAGACGTTGATACCGATGTTGGCGGACATAAACCAGCCATGGCAACGCCTTCTGGTATGCAGTTACAGCCTGCGCAGTTGGAGGATCCGACCCGTCATCAACAACAATCATTTCAATGACGTTCTTGTGATCAGCAAGAAACGTTTGGTCACGTACGGATTCAATACATTTGCTGATTTTATCCGGCCGCTGAAACGTCGGTACAACAACCGTGAACGTGGGCTGTTCCATCTCGTTTATCTCCCGATCCCGGGACGATCTTTTCTTCGCATAGCGCCACCGCATTTCTCGCATTTGATGTCCATGCAATGCTTTTCGCTTTGCTGAACATGATGGCATTTCAGGCACTCGCAAGAATATGTTTCAGCTTCCTCTTGAAACATTCGGGCCTGATCCTCGGCTTTAGCATTACTGGTATCGACTTGCGCACCATCGCCTTCAGTGCCTAAATTATTCGGCACGTCATGGCCGTACTGCCGGGACTCTTTAGTCCCGTATTTCTTCGCTAAGTATCCGCGGTACGCTTTTTCGGCATCTTCCTTGCTATCAAACGAGCAAGGGCCGCTCCCTACTCTGAACTTCCCGTTTGGGCACGCTTTTACTGGCATGATTAGCCTCCTTATTTATCCAACCCCATTAATTCATCAAAATATTCTTGCCGGAAAATGATGTAGTCATCTTCCATAATAGCATTAACCTGTTCCGGCTGAGTTCCGGCCCTAGCGCGCCATAGATTGTAGTTGCTGCTCAAGCAACCGCCGACGTTTAAACAAATGACTATACCGCTCAGAATAATCATGAAATTTAGAGAGGTCCATGTCGTTAATTGCTTTAAGTTCACCGTTCACCTCCGCCAATTCAACCTTTATTTTTGTGATAGCTTTTTGCCGGCGTAAATCAGCGTTCGCCCGCCATTCATCGATCCATTTCGTTATTCTATCAATGATTGGTATGGTTGCCCAGAAACCCATGTTATCCTCCAATTTTTTCAAGCAAATGCCAAATCAAAGCTACCCATCCCAAAATCATTGAGCCCACAATCACCCAAGCTTTCCAGGGCGTATCCTGGCTGAGTTTCCAAAATTTTTGGCTGATGGTCTTCCCGGTAAACTTCCATGCGCAGAACTCGATGATGCCGAAAATAACAAAGAATACAGCGAAGACGGAAAATAACCACCATTGCCCGAATATGGCTGGCGTGACCATCATGCTCAAAATGCAAACAATGAATAGTGTTGTTTTAAACCATTTAGGCATCATCAACCTCCTTATGCATAGAATAACGGCTCTAGGTTATGTTTAAAAATATAGTCTGGGTTTCTGGTTTTCCTCAACTTCGTTGCCATAGCGATACACTTTTCGTTTTCTAAATAATGACATATTTTCCGGGCATAATCCCGGGCATACGCGTTGACATTCGGAGTGTACTCAACGTCGGTTGACCCGTCAAGCCCGGTTAATGCGTCAATATTGGATCCGAATTTCGCGTAGATAGGGTCTTCCCCGTAAATGCTACGCATAGGTGGGAAATCGTAATTCAGAACCAGAAGGTTCTTGCAGAGCCCGGCTTCTTGAGCGACCAGAGAATACGTTTCCGATCGGGAAGGCAGCATGAACAGGTTCGATAATAGCATCAGATCCCGCACGACCGCCCGGGGTACCCCGCAGGTACAGTCATGTGGTTGGCCGGCTTCATCCTTAATTATCCCCAAATCAGAAGTGAATACCACTTCATGATCGTTCAGGCCCAGTTTTATAGCCAGATCTTTCAATTCTGTGCGGTATACCACCTTATCCCCGCCGGTTGAATGAAAATCGCAGAAAATCATGCGGATACTCCGGCCTTCGGCCTTAATCCCATGCATGAAATTGATACAGAATTGCGGTTGTTTCCCTCTATCTAGGCGCAGGGGGTAGACCGCGATAACGTCAGCGCCGTACAGCCCGTATTTTCGTACCAATTCCCGGGTGATGGGATGAAACCCGAAGAAATCGGCAGGATCCGTTGCATGCGGAACGACTTTAACCTGATCTTCTTCGTACCCCAGGTTTCTGGCCACGCGCGGGATCTCGAAAGCGTTCGGATAAACCACAAACGAGTTCGGGAATTGTTGCATGACAATGTCGAGGTATCCGGCGTCTTTACCTAGAACCTGTTTCCCAAGAACCATCGGGGTCGTGCTACTATGGATCCAGTGCAGCCACTTTATTTTCGAATACTTTTTAGCGACCTGTTTAGCGGCGACGTTCATCTTCATATACGCTGGCTGATAAATCAAGTCATGGCTGAAAACAACATCGGAATCGGCTAATAATGGATCGAGTTTTTTAGCAATATCAGCGCAATCTTTATCCCAGGTATCGTCTTTTTTTATCTCATTATAAACACGGACATTAGGTAGGAATTTGAGGACGTCTTCGGTAAACGGGGGTTCAGGTTGGAATCCTTCATTAACGATGATTTGGTAGGGGTACCCGTGGTGTTTAAGCATCCCGATCTGTTCAGCCACAACGTTGCATAAACTGTACTTTTTGTCATACCCAATAAAATTAGTGAGGATGGTGACTTTTTTCATATTCCTAGCTCCGGTATGTTTGGTTGGTCCCAGTTCATTGCCTGGATGGTTTTAATACGAATGTTTTTTTCCCACATCTTATACCTAAACGTATGCTCCGGGGATTTACGTTTATATTTTTTTCGGCATTTTTTCATATTTCCGTTTTTTGTTCAGGATCGAAATCAGGATGGTTCTCAGGATGCTGCACCAATGTGCCAAGAGACTGAACCCCTGTGCCGTTTCGTACCGGTCCTGGATCTTTCAGTCCGCCTTTTTCTTCCGGTGACAGTTCTGGTGAAGAATCGCGCGGCGGGATCCCGGGCGTCTGCTGTAACGCAACGCCTTGCAGAAGTTTTGTTAAAATATTCATTGTCACTTCAACAATACCTTCTTTGACAAAATCGTCGCTGTCTTCAATCTCCGAGAAATGATCAAGCATGAATTCACTCAGCTTCTTGATTTCTTCCTGTGCTGACCGTTCGGCTTTCTTTTCTCTCTTTATTGCGGGCTTGAACTCTTTAAACGCTGATTCTTTCCCTTTAAATACGTTTGACGTTTCTTTCTTAACAATACCGCCCTGGCTGATCAACAACTCGGCTAAAGATTTTTCAATCCCTTCAAAACTGAGGATATGGGTATTCCCTAGCCGGCCTTCATGAAAAGTTTTGAATAAATAATTCGCGTCCTGCAACGAGTGTGCCCGGATAATCTTGAACATCGCGAATTTCGACAACGTCGCTGAATACGTTACCTTATAATAAAACATTACCCCTCCTTTTTTTTAAAAAGCGTACGGCGGCTTTTTCCCGCGCTCGTACGCTACCCATTGACCGTTTATTACACGCATCATTGTGCCTTTTGGGAATCCTGATATAAAAAGAAGTGCGCGCCTGGCTTTCTTCTTCCGCATATTGACCCGAGCATTATAACGGTCCTGTATGTCGTCAATATTCATCATTGAATTTCATCATTGTAGCCTTGTGAATTCGTAGCCGCGATGCACCGCGCATGTTAACCGGCTTACTTCATCCATTATCTTTACCTGCAATACCGTCGCTTCAAATATCCCGTACGGCGTCTTCACCGTGACCTTGTGCTTGACTTCAATCTTCCCCGCTTCGTTCAATACCCAAAACGTCGTGGGTACCGTATTCGCCAGGATCTTTACCGCTTCCGGATCTATCCCTTTGACTTCCTCTTTTTCAATAAACCACGTGACTTTCGATTGCAAGTATTGGGGAGTCTCCATGACCTGCTGCGCTGATTTGAAAAAATCGCCGGCTATATCTTGTTGCGACGTGAACCCTGCGCTTTTTAATAATTCGTCTACTGAAGTTAATGGGGATTCGTTGACTTCATCTTTTTCCATTACCCCCGTGATCTTGCCTTTCTCTACCAACTCCCCGATCCCATTAAGATCAATTATCGCTTTGCCTTTCTCTATGAAACATTGACGGTATACCGAAAATACTAGCGCCGGAGCTTCACCTAGCTGATCCGAAATGTCGAATAACCCTTTCATTACTTCCTTCTCCGTCGTCGCTGCCTTAATTAACGCCCATATTTTTTTTATCAACGCTTTCGCACGGCTGTCTTGCGTCAAGGTATTCCCCTTTCGTTTCTTTATTTATACACCCGTAATTATTTGATGTCAACAACTATTCGCAGAAAATTCGAAGGTAAAAAAGGTTTAGAAAAATAAATACGCCATTTTGTCGCGTCGAAGCTATTTTGCGGCGCAGGGGCTATCGACTACCTTTTTATTAATTCCTAACTTTTATTGTTATCCCCGACGACAAAGCGCTGCGCCGCTGCGCCGCTATAATCTATTGACAAATTTTGTAATAGGTATATATATATATGTAGCTATAGAATCGTTCTTTGATATAAGGGAAGAAGGGCAGAAAAGGAACCGAATCATGGAAAAAAAGACTACCTTGTCAAAAACAATGCAGGAATACGAGGATCTTCAGCGCAAAATTGAATTGCTGAAAGCGCAGCAGAAAACGGTTGTGCATGAATGCAAAAGTCAATTCAGCGAAGACGAGTTAACCGCGCAGGTCGAAGAATGCAAGACGATCATTGCCGAGTTTGACGCAAAGATCGCCGACGCCGAGGCAGCTGTAGCACGTTTGAAAGCAGACCGGAAGCAGAAGCAGGCCTGGATCAAAGGCCGTTTGAACGTGCTGAACCTTAAGGCCGGGCATATGTCACGTGTCAGCGCATCGCACGTATACGAACACAAGACCGGCAAGCTAACGTTCCAGCGCGGCGACGTTCGAATTGAAATTGATGCGAACGTTCCGGAATGGCATAACGGCGCATTGAAACAAGCACTGAACGAACACGGTCTCACGGACGGAACGCAGCGCGGTATCATTCACCGTATGAAAAAGTTTGTTGACGAACAAAAAGCGCTTGCAAGCGCATAACCAAAAACAAGTCTATCTTCCCTTATTGTGACGGCGGGGCATGGTTGCCCCGTAAACAACGCAGCCGGTCCGAAGTCCGGCGCAAACATGAAACTCGTTCCACGGTTTTCCACAGCCCTATGCATAACCTGTGCATAACCTGTGCATAACCTGTGCATAACTCTAGTTAACATAACGAGGCGGTGCAGCATGATGAGCTTATTTGTAAGGTTATATCGTCTGGTTGAACGCTGTGACGGCGAGGCGGGGCCGAGACTTATTTCCTACCGCATAGCAGCGAGGTTGAAGTGTTGGTGCTTATTTCATATGCACTGAGCAACGGTCGAGTCGGCGCTCATTGAGCGCTACAACGCAACCACCCAACAAGGAGGCGTTCATGCCATATGCGCTTATATTTCTCACGCTTGCATTGGCTTTAATCCGCATCATCCTTTAGGTGAGTGACCGCTGCCATGCAGCGAGGCAGCGAGTAAACCGCAACGCCGGTCACAAGCCCGGCTAGGAGGAGGTTAAACAGCATGTTTATTCTATTTACGTTCGTTATCTTTTGTTTCGCCTTGTGGAAGGAAATTGGCAGTTATGATTGAGAATAATTGTACGTAACGAGGTAGCGCTGAGGCGCCGTACCATGCTCATAGATACTACATATGACCATAGATACTATATAGTATATATAATAGTAGAGAGTTGATGTTATATCTGGGCCGGGAGCGCGTACCGCTGCGGTGTAGCACACAAGCAAACTCAGGTTCAGGTTAGACAAAACGAGCGACAATAATGGAGGTTGATATGGATGAAGAGCAGATGGACGCATTATATCCATGGAATTTCGAGTAATAGCTCGGACAAACGAAGGGGGCACGCATGAGGTATTTCATGTTATGTGTGCTCGTTCTGTGTGTACTGGCGCAAATTGCGGGGATAAGCGAAGCGACCTCGCTGGTACATGCGGGGATACTCACAGTGGCGTATGAAGCCAGCAGTGAGCCGTATGAGGGCCAGGTGATGGTAGCGTCAGTTATAAAAACGAGAATGTTGAGGCGCAAGCAGACGATTAAGGAAGTGGTATATGCGCCGAGCCAATTCTCATGTTGGTTAGCCAATGGCAAACCGGCACAAACGCGCGAGCTCACGTTTAAGGAGATAGAAACGGCGATACGGGCATGGCGTGAAGCGAGGCCGGGGCGATGGACCAATTACACGAGGTTTGATTGCCGGCCTGAGTGGACACACAAAGCGAGCGAGACGATTAGGGTAGGAAAACACTTATTTTATGCATTCAGGTAAGGTGAGTGGCCCGGGCGGGTGCTCGGGTTAAACCACAAGCGGGGTCACAAGTCCTCGCGAAAGGGGCGATATCTTATGAAAAAATGTAATATCTGCCAAGTGGCGATTAATGAGCGTGATGGGTATACAACGCTACGCAGTATCATGAGTATCACGCACAGTCACCGGGACAAGGATAACCGGCTCATTAATAAGCCGGTCCGCAGGAAAGAGAAAGTCTCAGTCTGGTGTATAGGTTGCGTGAAGAAACTCGGCAAGAAGTAAGTGAGTGGCCCCGGGGGGAACTCGGGGATAAACCATAAGCTCGGTCACAAGCCCGGGCGAGAGGAGGCGATACGTTATGGAACAAAAAACTGTAATTATTTGGGACAGCGGTGAGAAGTTTTACGAGTACGTTGATTGGATAAAGTATTTAATCGACAAGATCCTCAAACCTCGCGGCTACGTCGTCAACGGGCTTGTTGATTGGCAAGGCGAAGAGTTCGATGATCGCGGCAAGATTATCGTGTTCAATAACGTCGTTAAAGTCAAGACAGATGATAATAACGACACATTAATGCTCGATCTTCTCAAATATTTCGATAGCAAAAAGCTTCTCACGCCCGAAGAAGAACGATTACTCAAACGCATCAACGAAAATGTTTGACAAGGTGAGCGGCGCCGGCGCAAGTCGGCGTTAAACCGCAAGCTCGGTCACAAGCCCGGGCGAGAGGAGGTGGTACGTATGAATGAATCAGTTTATGAGCAAGAACTCGACAACGTTGTTGTCAAGGTTTATCAGGATGAGGATTCGAGCGGCCCTAAAGACGACGAAGCTAAGAACTTATTTCTGGTAGGTTATCATCGAGACTTTTCGGTTGACGGTCCATGCCATACGATCCCCGAGCATTTACGGGAAATCGCGCATAAGAGTTATTGCATGGCATGTTACCAGCGCAATTTCACAACCGTTGAGGAAACAGGCAATAAATGCGGGAAATGTGGGAAAGAAACGAGGGTTAACCACACGTTTTATAAAACCTCAAAAGGCCGGCCGTATGTAACGAAAGAGGAATGCATTGATTTCGCTAACGGTGAGCACGCAACGGTCTTTTTCACAAAATACCATATTTTTGGCCTCGAGGCGTACATTCATTCAGGGGTTGTGTTGGCGTTATCTCAGGAAGGCAATTTTTGTGACCGGAGATGGGACGTCTCGCAGCTAGGGTTCGTTTTTGTTGCGAAAAGCGAGTGGCGGATACGTAAAAGCGCAAAAAAAGCCGCACGCGGATTAATTGAGTACTGGAACGCCTATCTCGGTGGCAACGTTTACGGTTTCGTCGTTAAGGATAAAGAAACCGGAGAAAACTTGGAATCGTGTTGGGGATTTTACGGCGATTACGAGAAAATCTGTTTACCGGAAGCATTAAGTGTTGCAAAAAGTATTAACGCTGTAATTGCGCAACGTAAACACGACATTAAACGTGAGATCGTTTGCGCTATGGCATAAGAAGGGAGTTAGCTGTGTCAAAAATTGAAAACAAAGCATTAACGGTAGGCGAGTTGGTTGAAATTCTTCAAAATAGCGTTATGAAAAAAACGATCAAAGTGACGGATACAATTCGACTTGCCAGTGATGAGGAAGGCAACAGCTATTCAAACCTCGTGTTTGAGGGCATTGCTAAAGACGAAGAGAACCATACCGTTTGTTTTTATCCATTGTTCCCAGAGGAGACATAATTATGGAAAAAGACAAGATGCTCCGCCAAATGGAGCAATTACGTAACCGGCGTGGCGTGAAAGATGAGCCCGTAGATTATATTATCCGGGTATGCGAGGCGATAGCCGCCGAGTACTGCGGGTACAAAACTCGCGCCGAATGGGAGGGTAAAATCAATGACAAAAACAGCAGACGAATTGTTTGATGAGGCTATGGCGCTCGATGAGCGTCATGCGTGCCGGTGGTTAGCGTTTTGTTGGGGTTTGTTTAAGGATAGAGCAATGTCGCAGGATCTTGAGCAACTGCAGCAGGCGCTTGATATGGAGAAAAAGTCTCAACAACGCGCCGAGGATAAGAAAAAAGGGTTACTGTTATTTTAAAGTCATCTAACAAGGAGGTACTCATGCATGAAGACATGCAAAAACGCATAGAGGATGCGTTATTTTTCCCCGTGGAGAAGGTCCAGGCCAATACCGAGACCGGATACGGGATCCGGAACCTCAGAACCGGTGAAATTATATCTGAGGTATCAAACCGGTACACGCTCGTTGAGAATGAGCGTATTTTCCGGCCATTGATTGGCCGGTTCGGTTGGGATAATGTGAAGTTTTCCGCGAGTTACGGGAAACAGAAGTATACACACCTTGAAATCGAGACCGGGCGACGGTTCGATCTGGGCACACCTGAGCGGCCGGATATTATCAGCGAGCGTATTGTCGCTGATAACAGTTATAATAAGACCCGGAGTTTTAGGTTCATGTTCGGTGCGTTCCGGTTCGTATGCACGAATGGCATGTATACCGGGCAGGCGATCATCAACGTTCGGCAGGTGCATATTGGCGAGATCCCGGTTGAACGTATAGTGCAGGAAGTTATCAACGGGTATGAGCGCAACGATTTTGCCCGGTGGCGGACGTTCCGGGGAAAACCGTTATCGTTTGACGCGCAGAAAGCGTTAGCGCTGGAGTTCACGCCATTTCAAGAAGGCGAACCTGAGATCGATGACGAAACCGGTGAAGAAAAAGTCACTCAATCAATGGTATTAAACAACCGTGTTCGTTTACGCGCGTTTAATTCTATTGAGAAAGGCCGGGATCCGTTCAACCAGGACAACGCCTGGGGGTTTTTGAACAGACTCAACCGATCGATCGCTGATGAAGTCCGGGGCAACTCGAGAATTGATCAACGCATCACTGCTAACAAACGCGCTGAATCCTTTATTGAGGCGTTTGCGGGTATAAATTAAACCCAACCACAACAAGGTGACGGCTCCCGGGCAACCGGGAGTAAACCACAAGCCGGTCCGAAGTCCGGCAGAAAGGAGGTGAGCATGCCGAAATATGAGTTGCAGCTCGAAGTTACAGTCAAAACGCCAGAGTTAAAGAATGAAACCGAGGCATTAGCTATTGCTGAGAAACTTCTTAGCAAAGATGGAATGGACGTGCTTATTTATTATTCAAATATAAGAGTTTTTAAACGCAAACTTAAATCAATTAAAGAAAGGAAACCTTATGTACGTAAAAAAAGAAAAAGACGGATCTGAGACGGTACGTTGGGATACGAACAAGAAGTATACCAAAGCTGAACTCGGGCAGCAACGTCAAGAGTTTGAGGACGCCGCTAAATCGGGGGAAGTCTTATGTTTAACCGATCTCATGATCAACCACGGGATGTAATCGTGTGGATTGAGATGCTTCCTGTGGGAAACAGTGCAAACGTTGCTATTGGGTGGATAATCTCAAGTGCAGGAATACTTTTAATTATTATTTTTGCCGTAAGTATTCTCGGCAGCAATAAACGCGGAGGAGACTAAAATGCATAAAGGCATTATTTTGTTAGTTAAAGCGGATTCTCGTAAACTCGCTGAAAAAAAAATAAAAGAGTTTATGGATCAATACGAAAATCAAGTCTGGGATTGGTGGACGATCGGTGGCCGGTGGACAGGCACGCTTGATAAGTATGAGCCGCATGAAGATCGTGCGAATTATGAGAAATGCGATCTCTGCAACGGCACAGGGCTCAGGAATGATAGAATCGGGCAGGACGCTCGCGCGAAAGATCCGTCGTACACCTGCAACGCGTGTGGTCATTATAATAGCGAAACCAAGAAGTATGAGTATGAACACGGCCATTCCAGGCCCGGGCTGAAACTCAAATTCACGTATAACCGTCATGCAAACGACATCATGGCATTATCTGAGTGCCTTGATGTTGTCAAGGAATGGCATCAAGATCCAGAACAAGAGTTTGAAAAAGAAACGAAACGCGCATATAAGCGTTGGGGGAAAGATAGTGAGAATCCTCGCCGTCATATGCTCGGTTATGTTTTAGGTATCGCGGCCGAACATCTTAAGGAAGATTTCCATTTCGACGTTAACGTTTACAACACCGAGACGCTTGATTACTCCATCCCGGAAGACGTTGCGGGTTGGTTCGCCGTGATGGTAGATATTCACAATTAAGGAGGTCAACGTGTTTGATTTTGATCGTAGCAAGCTTGAATCCATGCAGGCGTACTCTGATCATAGCGATTGTCCCTTCTGCAACCCGGTACGCAAGACGTGCCGGGCCTGCGGGGAAGAGTTCACGCCAGAATTGGATGAAGAAGTATGTTTTGAATGTGAAATGCAACAAGGAGGAGACCAAGGAGCAGCCATGCATGACGTGCATGTTGGAGATGTGGTATCTTTACGCACAGTCTGCCTCGGCAACTCGCCAGGGGCGCTAGGTGTTGTTTTTTATCATTACGGGGATGGATGCCAGGTTATTTTTGAGAACGGAAATTACGACGGGTTTTCCTTCACCCCGAACATGCCGAACGAAAAAGATGAACGCGTAACCGAGTTCGATTTTTTTCTTAAAAAGATCGGGCATGACGGATCCGTCGCCGGTTATAATTTCACAAACGTTATATCCGTTGAACGTGCTTTTAATGCGAGGTACTGGCAACCGACATTTATTAAGTTCATTAAAGGGGGTGATTAATTTGGAAGAAGTCAAGGTTAAAGTACAAAGAGAAGACCGCAACTATAAACATGTGGTCCGGTACGCGGAGGTTTTTGACAACCGTAAAGCACCGACGCTGAATTATATTTACATTAAACGCTATGCCATTCCGGATCCGCCGCCGGCGTTTCTGGAAATTACAATAAAACCCGTCGACGAAAAATAAATGCATTATCAATAAAGGAGAGAACCACATGATTAAAAAACGCAAACGCCCGACGACAAAACACCGGGTTATTTCAATTATGATCGGCTTGACCGATGCTGAAATAAAGTATCTTGACAGAAAGATTGACCCGACAAAAGAACGTTTGTCGTCGAGAAGTGCTATCCTGCGCCACTTGGTACGGCATTCAATGGAACACGGCGTTATTTAATTTTCGCTTGACAGAAGGTGGGGCAAGGGCTTATAATATGTCATGTTTCCCGGCAAGGTTAAACTGCTTCAATCTACGTTAAATAAAAAACATGAAATCTTCGGCCCTTGTTCTGCCTTCCTTAGAGGTGGTCTGCCTTGCCGGGACTTGTCTCTTTGGGAATAAGGGCCGTTTTTTATAAAAGGGGTGTTTTATGGATTTTCTTGTTCGTCATGTTTCCTACAGGAAAATGAAAGAAGAAATCATCGAAGCGGACTCTGAGGCTGAGGCTATGGTCAAAATCGAGAAACGCGGACTTAACTGGGTTGACATTATATTTCCAAAACCGTTGGTAAGGGTACCCTATTAATGATTGTTTCCGTTGAAAAGAATAAAACTATTGTTCAATGCACGTTTGACGAAAAAGAGATCGTGAAGGCGATCGGAGAATACAAATTTAATAAAGCCAGGAAAGTCTGGGAGTTCCCGCTACGTAAACTTGTAAATATCATTGACACGTTGAACGTTCAGCACGGCCATGACGTGCAAGAAGTTTATACCCGGCTCAAATCCGAGCAAAAAGCTTTTGAAGACCGTGTCCGCCTCGCTTCTGAAATCAAACAAACAGAGATTATTTCTAATGTCCCGAAAGACTGGGAAATTTGTCTCCCGCATCAGCGCAAGGCTTTATCTCTAGCAAGTATGTTTGACAGCTATGCGCTGTTCATGGATGTGGGCTCCGGAAAATCATTGACCACTTTAAAACTAATTGAGTTCCGGCAAGTCCCGGTCCTGATTGTTGCGCCGTTATCAATCCTCAATTCTGTTTGGATGCAAGAAATCGAGAAATGGCAACCAAAACGTTGCCGTATGATCGGGGGTAAACTCGATAAAAGTTCTACAATGACCGCTGTAAACCTGTGGGAAGATTACCGGGAATGGGAGAAGCCATACGACATTTATATCGTTAACTATGAAGGGTTTAAGAAAATTCATAATCTCGCCAAGAAACACGAGATGACTCCTATCGAAGCTAAGGTACGAATGATCGTTATTGATGAAAGCAGTAAACTACGCTCACCAACCAGCCAGATCACAAAAGCTTTGCTTGCATACGCGGATAAAATTCCACATAAACTGATCCTTTCCGGCCGGCCAGCCCCAAACTCAATGCTTGAGTATTGGGCGCAAACACGATTCATAAACGAAGAACTCTTGGGTGAAAATTTCTTTCGTTTCCGCAATACTTATTTCTATGGCTCAGGATATGGCGGATATCAATACGTTCCTTATTCTGATGCGATCCCTAAGATAATGGACAGGGTCAGCAAGCAGGCTTTCTTTATAAAGAAGGAAGACTGCCTAGATTTGCCAGAACAAACGTTTATGATCCGGCAAGTGCAGATGGATGAAACACAACGCAAAGCCTATGATGAAATGAAAAAGCTAAACATCATGGAGTTTAAGGAACACACAACGCTTGCGGCATCCGAGTTGGCCAAGATTATGAAGCTAAGGCAGATCACAGCCGGGTTCACAATCACAACCGAACAGCAGCACCTTAAGATATCAAACACTAAAGCCAACGAGTTAATTGAAGTCATGAACGAATTGGATCCGGACCGGCAGGTTATTATCTGGGTACAATTCCATTATGAAGTGCATATGTTGGCGGCGTTATTTGAGAAAAACGGCATAAGCTACGCCACGCTTTACGGGGACATGAAGCAGCGCGATAAAGACAAAGCGATTGAAACGTTTCAGAATGGCGGTGTCCAGTGCCTGATAGCGCATCCGAAGAGTGGAGGAATGGGGCTTACATTCGTCAATTGTTCCTATGTTGTTTGGTTCTCGATTTCTTATTCTGATGAAGAGTTTTATCAAGCCAACGCGCGGATCCACCGGCACGGGCAGAAGAACGCATGCACTTATATTCTGCTCTTGGCCCGGGATAGCATTGATGAGGTGATTTATAAAGCGTTGCAGAAAAAAGAACGGTTGGTTGAAATATGTTTGAACATGCTTAAAAAAGGAATATTATGATATTTGATAATGCTAAAACGTTAATTGATTATATCGTCAACAGTGATTACACCACAACCGAGTGGGAAGACGGGTTCATTGAATCCATTTTGGTTCGCGGTAAAGATTTAACTCCGAAACAAAACGAAGTCTTGACCAAGATTTATGAAAAAAGTAATGGTGGCGGTCAGCACCAACGAAAGCAGTATCTATGAACCATCAAGCTCTTGTTCGATCGTTCCGAGATAAACTTAAACGCAGTTTAAAGATCCCAATTCATTTTTATAAGATCCCAGATACCCGAGGCTTGGGCGGCAAACGCCCGTATGACGGTTATTTCGTTATCAACGGTGTTTTCTTTGCGTTTGAAGCTAAAACCAAACGCGATAGCCTTAAACCACATCAGACTTATTATTTGAACGATGTTCAAAAATGCGGTGGTGTTTCGCTTTTAGTAGAAGAAGGAAAAGCTGATCAAGTGATAAATAATGTTTTATTGGTCTTGGGGTCGATGAGTTTGAAAAAATGACAATCTTAAAAGGAAAAGGAGAAGCGCGATGAGTCAAATTAAAAGGTTAGTTATTAAAAACTGTCTCGGGATTGAAGAGTTAGCGTTTAATCCCGGCAAAGTCACAAAAATCAGTGGCGGCAGTGAACGCGGAAAAACATCTATTCTTGAATGTATCGAAAAAGTTATTTACAACACAAAACGACGCGCAAAATTCGTGCGTACCGGCGCGGATAAAGGCATTCT
>Ga0307928_10000608_pt1 | contig 27017 bp, 21 predicted proteins | sample AceLakmetagen232_FD_201815 | JGI IMG/M metagenome (GOLD analysis project Ga0307928, IMG submission 201815) | Saline water microbial communities from Ace Lake, Antarctica - #232 | ecosystem: Environmental > Aquatic > Non-marine Saline and Alkaline > Saline | place: Antarctica: Ace Lake... | reverse complement strand
TATATATTATATACGTTTTTACAAGCAGAACATGTATTGTACCAAAAAAACAAAACTTGTCAAGTATTTTTTTATAAATTATAAAAATTAGGATCCTATACCATTCGCTACGCTTAGGTACAAGGAAATTGGGACAGGTACGAATTTTTAGATAGAAAAAATTCGTACCTGTCCCAATTTCCTACTTGTCCTAATTTTATCCAATCATACCCAAAGCAAAGGTATCTTTAAATTTAGATATTACTTTTTCCTTTAATTGATTATGGCGGGGGGCGCTTAAGGAGGGGTCATCTTTGATAAGCTTAAATGCTTCTTCTCGTGCTTGCTCAAGGACTTCTATGTCTTGATTTAAATCAGCAAGCGCAAGTTCAGGAAGTCCATGCTGCCTTTTACCAAACACTTCACCAGTACCACGTATTGCCATATCTTCTTCTGCTATTTTAAAACCATCATCCGTGCTTGCCATTACATCCATCCTTGAAATAGCGTTTTCAGTTTCCTGATCTGATATCAATACACAATATGACTGAAAGCTACCTCGCCCTATCCTCCCTCTCATCTGATGAAGCTGAGAAAGCCCAAAGCGCTCTGCATTCTCTATTATCATTACCGACGCCTTGGGCACATCTATCCCTACTTCTATAACTGTTGTGCATACTAATATATCTATCTTACCTTTTTTAAAATCTTGCATTGTCTTTTGTTTCTCTTCTGATTTAAGTCTTCCATGCATCAGGGCTAACTTTAAATTACCAAACTGCTTTTTTAATTTCTCATAAAGTTTTTCTGCCCCCTCAATCTGTAATTTATAAGATTCTTCAATAACAGGGCTTACTATATAGCCCTGCTTTCCTTTTTTTATTTCTTCTTTTAAAAAATCATATGCTTTTTGTTTTTGCGCAAGAGATACTAAAAACGTCTCAACCTGACGGGGACCGAGAGGCATCTCGTTAATAACAGACATATCCATATCACCATAAATACACATTGCCAATGTCCTAGGAATGGGGGTTGCGCTCATTACCAGCATATGTGGATTATAGCCTTTATTTGCAAAAGTTGCTCGCTGTTCTACGCCAAATTTATGCTGCTCATCGATAATCATAAGACCTAAGTCTTTAAATTTAACAGCCTCTTGTATCAATGTGTGCGTACCTACTATAACTTTGGCTTTTCCTGATTGAATAAGTTCAAGGTTTTTAAGTTTTTCTTTTTTTGGCACATCATTTATTAATAACACAACCTCAACGCCAAAGACAAGCAGCATCTTGCTTAATGTCACATAATGTTGCCGTGCTAAAATCTCTGTTGGCACCATTATAACACCTTGATGGTTATTATAAGCTGTCAATGCCAATGCATAGGCAGAAACTACAGTTTTACCAGAGCCCACCTCGCCCTGCAATAATCTGTGCATAGGCCTGCTTGAGGACATGTCTTTTTCTATTTGCTCTATTACCTTAGTTTGGGCTTTTGTAAGAGTAAATGGTAAGGATTGAATAAATACCTTCTTAAATTCATCTACAGCTGTGTGTATTACCCCTTTTGCCGCGGTTTTTATTTTATGACGCCTTAGCGCTAATGCTATTTGCAAACTCATAAATTCATCGAAAACTAATCTGCGACGTGCTTCCCTTTTTTGCCTATCATTAATAGGAAAATGTATGTTAAGTAAAGCTGATTTCAAATCTAATAAATGGTGCCTAGCACGTATGTCAACCGGCATATACTCTTTTATATAAGAGGCATATTGGTCAAGACAGTTTTTAATTATGCTGCGCAGTCTCCTTTGATTTACACCAGAAACCAGTGGGTATATTGGAACAATCCTTGCTGTGTGTATTTGGGTACTTTTTTCTTCCTCGTCATCTTTTATAATTTCATACTCAGGATGAATAACCTCTAATCTATTTCTTTTTTGTATCTTACCATATAGTATTAGTTTATCTTCTTTATTAAAATATTTCCTCATATATGGCTGGTTAAACCAAAGTACATATATTTTCGCAGTGCCATCAGATATCGCAAGCTGAAATATCCTGTAACCTCTCTTAGTTCTAAACACACTAGATGAAAGCACCTCACCCATAAAGGTCTGTGCCTGATCTGGTATGAGTTGTGCGATAGGTTTTATATTACTTCTATCCTCATACCGTCTTGGCAAATGCCATAGGCAGTCTGTTACCGTAGATATACTAAGGCGTCTAAGCATATTTTGTCTTTGCGGGCCTACACCCTTTATATATCTTGCTGCTGTTTTATCTATGTCCATTTTTAGACTTGCATTTTAAATTGTGCTGTGCTATTATAGCACACCATTTAAAAAATAGGAGTAAAAAATGTCAAGAGTATGTCAAGTATGCGGTAAGGGCCCTAAGGCTGGTAGGTCAGTAGTTCGACGTGGTATGGCCAAAAGGCTTGGAGGAGTGGGGAGAAAGCTTGTACGTACAAATAAACGTCGATTTCTACCTAATCTGAAAAAAGTAAACGTAATTGTTGGAAAAACAAAGAAAACCATGACTGTCTGTACTAGCTGCATTAAAGCAGGCAGGATAAAAAAGGCTTAAAAATTAGGTATCTGTCCTAATTTTTTCAAAAACTTAAGCACTTCTTTTGTATTCTTTAGACAAAACTCCGCATTAGATGCGGAGTTTTTATTTCCTATAAATATGGTAATTCCTTTTTTTCTTAATTTTTTAAAGGCACTTTCGTCTGTTTTGTCATCTCCAATATAAATAGCTAGCGCTTTTTTTATTTTTTCTTTTTTTAGTAAATAATTTACAAACTCGCCCTTACCCCACTTAACTGGCGGCCTTACCTCTAATACTTTCTTGCCTTGTGTTAATTTTATACTTTTGTGCTTAAGACATACGGCCAATGCCTTATAAATATATCCCTTTAATCTTTTAATATCCGCTGCTTCTACCAGGCGAAAGTGCACACTTAAAGTCAACCCTTTATCTTCAACAAGAACCCCTTTAATGCCCTTACAAGCTTCATTAAGTTTTACCTTTACATTTTTCATAAGGGACTTAAATCTTTTTGCTTTAGGATGTATATATTTAAAACCTGAAGCACCTATAGCCTGGAGCCCGTGATTACCTGCTAAGACTAAACCTTTTATACCTATTTTCTGTTTTAATTGTTTTATTGAGCGACCACTTACTATTACTATGGATAGCTTAGAATTCTTAACTAATTTGCTCAGCAAGGCCCTTGCTTCTTGTGAGAGATTTGCCAACTCAGGCATAGATACTATAGGCGTAAGTGTACCATCATAATCTAAGAAAAGATATATGTGAGGGGCTTTGCGGATAAGGGTAAATATTTTTTTGGAATGTTTAAGGAGATTTTTCATTCAGCTGTCATTCTCGCGAAGGCGGAAATCTATATTATAGATCCCCGTTTCCACGGGGATGACAATTGGCTATACCAATTGTCACTTGTTCTCAATTTTTTTAAATTCTGATATGACTTTACCAGCCCATTTATAGACATTATTTTCTGCAACTACTCTCCTTAAAAACTTCATCTTTTTTCGCCTATCTCTTTTAGGTAATTCAATAGCTTCTCTTATTTTCTCGGCAAAATCATCTATATCATAGGGATTTACAAATATTGCTTCTGTCAGCTCTCTGGCTGCACCTGTAAATTTACTAAGCAACAGCACGCCGTCTTCATCAATACGCGATGCAATAAACTCTTTTGAAACTAAATTCATACCATCATGCAAAGGGCTCACAATACAAGCACGTGCAATTCGAAAAAATGCCAGAATTTGCTTAAACGGCACATGCCTTCTTACTAAGATAACAGGAGACCAGTCTTCTGTTGAATATTTCCAATTTATATCAGACATCAACGCATTAATTCTGTCGTTCAAATTCTTATACTCTTGTATTTGTATACGGCTAAGCTCTCCCATCTGAACAAAAACTATCTTTTTATGATATTCCGGATATTTATCCAAAAGTTTATCAAGAGCCAGTAACCTCTCAGGGATGCCTTTGGTGTAATCCAGCCTATCAAGTCCAAATAGAACATAATCTACTTTTTCTAAGGCAAATTCATTTATAAGCTTTTGCATTGTATTTTCTACATCTTCGGTATCTGACATCTCAGATATGCTTTGGAAATCAACACTGATAGGAAATGCTCTTACAAGGGTTTCGTGGCCACGATATACTATTGAATACCGCTCTCTGTCTATTCTGGCTTCTAAGACTTTATCAACAGTATCAAAAAAATTATCGCAGTGATAACGTATATGAAATCCTAGCAAGTCATTGGATAACAAACCCTCTAAGATTTGCTTTTGCTTAGGGCATATCCTAAAAACTTCTGAATTAGGCCAAGGAATATGCCAAGAATATATGCATGAAATATCAGGCCTTTTTTTCTTTATCATTTGCGCCAAAAGTACAAGATGAAAATCATGAATCCAAACAAGCGCCTTTTTACCCTCTATCTCTTTTAATATAACATCAGCGAATCTTTGATTTACCAGTTTGTAATAACGCCAATCGCTTTCACTGAAACTGGGTCTGGTATATGAAAGATGGCAAAGGGGCCAAAGCGAGCGGTTGGAAAATCCGTAATAATAGCCTCTTTCTTCCTCCTTGGTAAGCCAGATTCTTTTTAAAGTATATTTTGGTTTATCAGGCGGGATTTTAATACAATCGTTTTTATCTACTACTTTTCTATCAGCTGAACCCCGGCCATGAGCTACCCACAAGCCTCCACAGGCTTGCATAATAGGGTCAAGTGCAGTTGCTACGCCTCCGGTAGGGCGTTCACATTCGATTTTTCCTTCTTTTGTTACATGCACATAGGGCTCTCTATTAGAAGCCAATACTAACATAGTATCTTCCCCTAGCGTTTCTTTTATGGTCTTGTTTAATTGTTCTTGATTCCAGCTCATTTATTCTCCTTGCCCGTCCGTTAGGAGGGCTTTACTACATGCAGTGTCTGGGTAGGATAAGCAAACTCGATGGCATGTGACTCAAATTCTTTTTTTATAGCATAATTAATCTCTTGTTGAATATCCATGTATTTATTGTAATCTGCGCTCATAACATAATAGACAATTTCAAAGATAAGATTAAAATCACCATAAGAAGAGAAGTGCGCACGATCAAAAACAGTATTTTTTACGCTTTTTATAATTTTCTCTATTATTTTGGGTATAGACTCTAACTGCTGAGATGATGTCTGATATGTAACACCAAGTTTAAAAAGTACTCTTCTTTTCTGCATTCTTTTATAATTACGCACCCGAGAATTTGTAAGATCAGTATTGGAAAAAACTAATTGTTCTCCGCCAAGGCTGCGTATACGTGTTGTTTTGATTCCTATGTGTTCAATAGTTCCTAAATATTCTCCTATTATAATAAAGTCTCCAGCCTCAAACGGACGATCAAATATTATGGCAAAATAACTAAATAGATCTCCTAAAACTGCCTGAGCTGCCAAAGCTATAGCCACACCGCCAATACCTAAACCTGCAATAACAGCTGATATTTTAAATCCCATGTTGTCTAAGAAAAAAACAATAGCTATGCCCCATATAATTAATTTTGTTATCTTTAAAATTCCCTGCAAGCTGCGCTCTAGGACCATATCCTTGCCTCTGCTCGTCCAATAAGCATTAAAAGTATAACTTAGAAGAGATGTAGCTAAGCGCGCTGCAAATAAAGTAAGGACAGCTATTCCTGCAATATTAATAGCTCTTGCAACTCCCTCGCCTAAGGTTAATGTATTTGCGCAAATATAGAAAACACCAAAATAAGCTAAGGGTAATAATATACTTTGTACAATACGAACAAGAAAATCATCCAATGTTGTAGCAGTTTTCTCTGCTAATTTTTTTAATCGTTTCAGCAAGATACTCTGGAATATCTTAATAAATACAAAAGCTGCTAAAAACATCGAAACTGCTATTATATAATCCAGAATGCGGTTTCCAAAAAACATTTCTTCAGCAAATTTCTCAAACATTATTTATACCCCTATTCTTTCTGCACATACTCGCATATCCTTCAGCTGCATTTTAATTGATGTTACTCCTTTATATGTATTCAAACTACACGTATAGGCTAACTCAATATCTTCACCCGTAATATCGGATGGGAGGTTATCAGCCATTCTAAAACCTATGGCCTCACAAACCTTATTGCCATCTGTAACCCACATCTTTACTGTGTCTCTGCCCACTATTTGCGGAGAATTTTTAACTTTAATGTTTCTGGTTACAAAAACCGGACGAGGATTGCCCATTCCAAATGGTGCTAATTCATCCATCTCAGCAAATAGTTTCTCAGATAAATCGCTTAAACTAATTTCCATATCTACTTTAAGGGTTGGTATAAAATCCTCTGCGCTAAGACGATCCTGTGCTATTTGATTTATAAGATTTCTAAAATCCTCTAAATGGTTCTTGTGTAAGCTTAAACCTGCTGCATAACGATGCCCGCCAAAACTCTCCAGGAGATGTTCACACTCACCTAATGCTTCAACAAGATGGAAATTCTTTATCGACCTGCCAGAGCCTTTTACAAGTTCACCCTTGCTTGTCATAACCAACGCAGGCCTATGGAACCTATCTACAAGCCTTGAGGCTACTATACCTATAACTCCCTGATGCCAGTCATTATCTTGTAACACTATGACCTTATCCTGCTTAAAGTTTGTATATTTTTCTAATTTCGATAATGCTTGTGTTAATGTCTTCTGCTCCAGCTTTTGTCTATTGCGGTTTTCTGTATCGAGTTGCCCTGCAAGCAAATGTGCCTGCTGCATATCATCTGTAAGTATTAAGTTTAAGGCCACATCTGCTGAGTGCAACCTTCCAGCTGCGTTTATGCGCGGGCCAAGGATATACCCCACATAGTGAGAGGTCATGTCTTTCCCGCTTAGCTTGGCTACTGAAACAAGAGCTTGTAATCCTTTTTTTTTGCTGTTAGTTAACTGCTCCAGTCCGTTTTTTACCAGTATTCTATTTTCACCTGTAAGAGAAACTACATCCGAAACAGTACCCAAACATACGAGATCCAGATGTTGATAAATATAATCAGAATCAACACCATAAAGGGCAGAAACTAATTTGAAAACCACCCCAACGCCTGCTAAATCTTTAAAAGGATATTCGCATCCCTTTTGCAGGGGGTTTAATATGCTAAAAGCTTGAGGGAGTTCACTCTTTGGTTGGTGGTGATCTGTTACTATAACATCTATGCCTGCACCTTGCAGCGCCTTCGTTTGTTTTAAGGCTGTTATACCACAATCTACGCTTATAAATAATTTTACTTTATTTTCTTTTGCAAATTTAATCGCATTTTCATTAATCCCATAGCCCTCTTGTTCTCTAACAGGTATATAGTGAAGAACATCTGCTCCCATTTTCTTAAGAGCAATCTCAAGCAATGCTGTTGCGCAAATCCCATCCACATCATAATCCCCATGAATCATTATTACTTGGGCCTTATCAATAGCATCTTTTATGCGGGATACTGACTTGTGCATACCCTTCATTAAAAATGGATCTTTTAAGCCAAGTATGCCAGGTTTTAAAAATTCATGGGCCTTAGCAAAAGTATCTATGCCTCTATTTGCCAAAATCTGTGCTGTGATCAGAGAGATAGAAAGCTCATCTGCTAAACTCTTTTGAGCTTGAAGATCAGGTTTTTTAATAATCCATTTCTTTATCATTATTCTTTAGGCTCTATGTGGACAACAACATCAGTGACACCATTAATATTTTTTTTAATCTTGTTCTCTATTTTTTCACTTATATTGTGTGCATTGCCAACGCTCATGGAGGGATCTACTAAAACATGCATATCAATATATATATCATCGCTTCTTCCTCTGGTTCTTATCCTGTGGCATCCCTGGACACCTTCTATCTGTATAACAATACTTTTTATCTTATCAGATACAACAGCCGCCTTATCACAAAGTACGCGAGAAGCTGCTCTTAATATATTGACTGCCGAAAGGGCTATAAAGATTGATATAACCACCGCAACAATAGTATCTACCATTGGAAAACCCGCTTTTATTGCCAGCAGTGTAAAAATAACTGACGCAGAAACAAAGATATCACTTCGTGTGTGTTCTGAGTCGGCAAACAGTATATCGCTCTGCAATTCCTTGGATTTTTTACGTTCATAGAAGAAAATAGCCACATTAACAAGAATAGTAAACAACATTACAGAAAAACTAAAAAAATCAACTTCAGGAACAACGGGATTCATAAATCGCGCTATGGCACCTCTAATCAAATTAAAAGATATTACAAAAAGTAGCACAGATATGGCAACCGATGCAAAAGTCTCATATTTTCTGTGGCCATATGGATGATCTTTATCAGCTGGCCGGGCAGCAATCAACACTGCTATAATACCTACTATGTTTGATGCTCCATCGGAGAATGAGTGAAACCCATCACTCATCATAGAATAACAATGGCTCATATTACCATATATAATCTTGGCAAAAGCCACAAGCCAGTTAAACACCAGCACCGCAATAAGTATGTTTCTTATTCTTGTGAATTTATTATTCTTCATTGGAATTATTCATTGTAGGAGTTTGATTTATTGTAGGGGCGACATTTATGGCGCCCATAAAAAGGGTTCGATAAATCGAACCCCTACACTATCTCCTTTTTCGCTGCCACATTATAAGCAGCGGGCTGGCAATAAATATGGTCGAATATATTCCTGATACAAAACCAACTATGAGACAGAATGCAAAATTGTGCAACACTTCACCACCAAAAAAGAACAGTGCAAAGGCAGTAAATAATGTAGTAACCGTTGTAAGGACGGTTCTTCCCAGGGTCTGGTTTATACTGACATTTATTAACTCTATAAAGTTCATTTTGCGCAAAAGCCGAGTATTTTCTCTTATTCTGTCATAGATGACTACTGTATCATTAATAGAATAACCAGCAATAGTTAAAAGCGCCGCGACAATGGTCAGGTCAAACTCCTTTCCTGTTATTGCCATTGCACCTATAGTAATTAATATATCATGGAATAGCGCTATTACACCAGCTAAGCCGTATTCCCAGTGCTTAAATCTTATGCCAATATAGATTAGAATACCAGCTAAACCTAAGAGCAATGCCTTTGTTGCGTTTTTCCTTAAAAGCGCCCCAACTGAAGGGCCTACTTTTTCTATGCGCATCATTTCTGCCTTATTGTCTTGGAAATCTTCTTTTAAGGCTGTTTTTATTGTATCGTATGTATCACTATAGGTTCTTATTAACACACCCTGCTTATCTGAAAATTGCTGTATAGATGCTTTCCCAAGGCCTACTTTTGCCAGTGACTCACGCACCAGGGCAATATTAATTGGCCTCTGAAACTTAAACTGCTGTAATGTACCGCCTGTAAAATCTACGCCGAAGTTTTTTCCTCCTCGTCCGGCAAAAATTACCATACCACCGGCTATAACTAAAATAGACAATATATAACAAATCCTTCTTTTGCCTACGAAATTTATATGTACTGCGCCTATTAAATTAAACATACGCAATTTGTTAAATTTAGGCGAAAGACTTAATAAGTTAAATATGGTACGTGTGACAACAAGCGAAGTAAATAAACTAGACAAGATACCTATTGTAAGTATCATAGCAAATCCACGTATGGGACCTGTACCAAATTGAAACAGCATTACTGCTGCTATTAACGTGGTTATATTTGAATCTACTATAGCGCTGAAAGCCTTAGCATATCCTATTGAAATAGCGCTTCGTATTGTCTTGCCTGTTGAAATCTCCTCTCTAATTCTTTCGTATATCAAAACGTTGGCATCCACAGCCATACCTATGGTAAGTATTAAACCTGCTATACCAGGTAAGGTTAGGGTAAAATTAAAATAACCCATAATTCCGGCAATAATTATTATATTCGATAAAAGGGCAATATTTGCTACTACACCCGAGAGTAGGTAGTAAATAAGCATGAAAACAATAACTAAAATAAATCCTATTAAAATAGCCTTAAGGCCTGCATTAACTGAATCGCGCCCTAATAATGGCCCGACTGTTCTTTCTTCTTCAATATAAACAGGGGCAGGAAGCGCACCAGCGCTTAGGACAATAGCTAAGTCGTTTGCCTCATCAGGACTAAATCTCCCCTCAATCACTGCTTCACCTGAAGGTATCTCCTCTTTTATATTAGGCGCGGATTTAACAACACCATCAAGCACTATAGCCAATCTCCGGCCTACATTATCCCTGGTAAGGCGGGCAAATTTCCTTGCTCCCTCCTTGTTAAATGCAATGCCTACTGTTGGTTGATTAAACTGTGTCTGCTGGAATTTAACTGTAGCACTCTTTAAGTCAGCTCCTGTAATCTCAGCAGTATCTTCAAGCAGAATAGGTGTATCTCTCTCATCATCTTTTAATTCATAACCTTGGGGGATATTGCCTTCTAAGGCACTCTTTATTTTATCTGGGTCTGACGATACTAATTTAAATTCTAAAAGCGCGGTTTGCCCTATTAATTCTACAGCCCTATCACGATCGGTAACGCCTGGCAGCTGAACCACCATTTCATCTATACCCTGCTTATGTATAGCAACTTCTTTAACACCAAGTTGGTCTATGCGGTTACGTATTATTTCTAATGCCACATCCGGGGCAGCTTTTGCTTGTTCTGCGGATAATCCTGTTGTGTCAACCTTAAGCACAAGATGCATACCACCTTGAAGGTCAAGCCCTAAATTTATCTTTCCCTCCCTTATGCTATTACCTGCTTCATCCTTTACACTAAAAGGTGGATACAAACTCCACAAAGATAGTCCAATAACTATTACTATAAGTAAGACTTTCCATTTTAGATTTTTATGCATCTACTATTCTCCTTGAGATTTCCTCTTTGGTCCTGCAACTGCGGACTTTGATATTTCCAGTTTTACATTATCATCTACTCTAACCACAACAGTGGTCTCTTTTACATTTACGATTGTGCCATGTATGCCACCTGTAGTAATTATCTCATCGTTCTTTTTAAGCGCCTTTATCATTTGCAATAAGTCCTTTTGCTTCTTCTGCTGAGGCCTTATAAGCAAAAAATAAAATATGCCGAATATGAATAGAATTGGCAAAAGGCTAAAAATTGGATTTGGTGCTGCTCCAGGTGCAGCCTGTGGTGCTTGTCCCATTGCATATGCTATGCTTAACAGTAACATGAACATACCTCCTTTTTAATTTCTAAAAACTTACCTTTAGAAATTGCTTCTCGAATATTTCCCATAAGTTTAGCATAAAAGTGTATATTATGCAATGATAATAGTCTTAATGCTAGTATTTCATCTATACTAAATAGATGCCTTAAGTACGCACGTGTATAATTTTTACAACAAAAACAATCACAATGCGCATCCACTGGCCTAAAATCTTTTGAATAGGCTGCGTTTCTTATTACAATCTTGCCTTCAAATGTAAACGCAGTACCATTTCTTCCATTTCGCGTAGGCACAACACAATCAAATATATCTATACCATTCTCTATGGCTTCAAATATATCCTGTGGCATACCTATACCCATAAGGTAGCGGGTTTTATCTTCCGGCAGAAGCGGGACAGTTGTATTTATCATCTCATACATAAGATCCCGTGGTTCTCCTACGCTTAAGCCGCCTATTGCATAACCATCAAAGCCTATATCCAGTAACTGCTCAACTGCCTGTTTTCTTAAATCTGGATATGTGCCGCCTTGGACAATACCATATAATTGTTGTTCATTGTTTATTGTTCGTTGTTCGTAGAATTTTTTGCTTCTTTTGGCCCAGTCGATAGTAAGCTTAAGAGACCCCTCGGTATAATCTTTGGCAGCAGGATAATGCACGCATTCATCTAAAACCATCATTATGTCACTACCTAATATCATTTGAAATTCTACAACATATTCAGGTGTAAAAAAATGTCTTGAACCATCTATGTGCGATTGAAATTCGACGCCGTCTGGTTTTATTTTTCTTAACGGCGCAAGGGAAAACACCTGATACCCTCCGCTATCAGTTAAAATTGGACCTGGCCAATTCATAAATTTGTGCAATCCGCCTGCCTGTTTTATTATATCTGCTCCAGGCCTTAAGTGCAGATGATAGGCATTGGAAAGAATAAACTGTGCCCCTGCTTGCTTAACTTCAGAACTGGCAAGTGTTTTTACAGCCCCAACAGTTCCTACGGGAGCAAAATTGGGTGTATCAATTTCGCCATGGCTGGTCTTGATTTTTCCAACCCGCGCTTTTGTAGTTTTATCTTTTTTAATTAGAGTAAACATTTGGCCTAAGTCTAGAGACGGTTACAAACCCAAAGGGGAAAATGTACCACCCTAAAAATTTCTTCTTGGAATGGGTACACTTTCCTCTTTGGGTTTGTAACCGTCTCTATATTATCAACATACAATCCCCATAACTGTAAAACCTATATTTCTTTTCTACTGCTTCTCTATATGCCTTCATTGTGTTGCCATATCCAGCAAATGCACATACAAGCATAAGTAGTGTTGTTTTTGGTAAGTGAAAATTCGTTAAAAGCATATCTGTCATTTTAAATTTATAGCCTGGATAGATAAAAAGATCTGTCTCGCCGTTTCCTTCATCGTTTATAGTCCATTGTCCATTGTTGTTGTTTTTGCTGGTAGCGAATTCGAGGGTGCGACAGGTAGTAGTACCCACAGCCAGGATTTTGCCTTTATCGCGCTTTGTCTTGTTTATTAAGTCAGCTGATTTTTTTGAAATTTCAAAACGTTCTGAATGCATTTTATGCTCAAGAATATTGTCACATTTTACAGGCCTAAAGGTACCATAACCTACATGTAGGGTAATATATGTTATATTTGCCTTCTTGCCTCTAATTGTTTCTATAACAGAATCCGTAAAATGCAAGCCTGCTGTTGGCGCTGCAACTGCTCCTAATTTTTTAGCATAAATAGTTTGATATCTTTTGTCATCTTCTGGATTTGGGTTTCTTTTTATATAAGGAGGCAAGGGCATAAGCCCTATTTTATTAAAATATAATAAGTCTCTATTACTAAATCTAATAAAACGCATACCGCCTTTTATATCTACCACCTGGGCCTTTAATTTATTGTTTTCAAATTCAAGCTCAGTTCCTATTTGTAGTTTCTTTGCAGGTTTCACCAAGCATTCAAAAATGTAGGGCTGGTGTTCTCTTAATACTAACAGATCTATTTTTCCTATATAAGCCTTTCTTTTGCCAAGTAACCTCGCTTTGAATACTTTAGTATCGTTTAAAACCACCATATCATTTTTATTTAAATAATCCGGAAGATTATAGAAAAGCTTATGCTTGATAGCGCCTGTGCGCTTATTCAGGATGAGCATTCGCGAAGTATCCCTTTTTTCTGTAGGATATTGCGCAATTAAATTTTGCGGTAATGTATAATCAAAATCAGTAAGTTTCATTTTTTAATTTAACAACTCCTGCTCCAGGATAATAATGTTCCAGTATCTGTTTGTAATCATACCGTTTCTTTGCCATAGCAAAAGCACCCCACTGGCACATGCCCACACCATGGCCCCAGCCATAACCCTTGAAATATGCTCTGTTGCCTTTGATTGTAACGCTAAAGTTTGTACTCTTTAGAACCTTCGCGCCTAATATATGACGAAATTCTTTGCCGCTTACATTCAGTATCTTGTTTCCGCTAATTCTTAATGTCTTTACTCTGCCTGAACTATTTCTAGATAATATTTTAATAGATTTTATTTCTCCCATTGCGCCCTTTGCTTTAGTCATGCTTTTCTCAATTTTATCCAGCAGAATTGACTCTTCCCAATAAAACAACGGGGCATTCTTGCAAAAGTGACACTTGCCCCCGTTAAGAGGTTTTAATGAAACCTTCCACAAGTTAGATGCTTTCTCCCTTTGGCCTCCACAAACTGAATGAAAAAACGCCGGCAAAACCTTATTTTTGTACATTAAAATTTCACCAGCAGTTGCCTTAATCGCTTCATTAGTTCTGTACTTTTCAGCAAATACCCCTTTATAGACCTGCGAACGTACATCTGCGCTAAGGTAATAGTCTTTGTCAAATCGTTGTTGAGCCTGATAAATAGCAAATGTCCTTGAGGCTACTGCCTGTGCCTTTATAGCTTCTATTGGCCAACGCTGCGATATTTCATGATAAAGAACACCTTTAATATAATCTTCTATGTTTAATATGTTTACAGCTGAGAGCATGCCATTTTTTGTTTTTATTATCTGCAGCTGCCCCCTATATAAATTTTTCCCAACATAAATAGAAGGCTGATTTTCTGGTATAATGTTTAAACCATATATCTTAAAATCCTCATCTTTGTATGTCTTTAGATGTATCCCATTATCAATGGCGGAAAATTTACCTTGCCATAATACATCGCCCTGTTTAAGCACCTCACCTGTTTCAATAGTGGTTATTTTATATGGGCCTTTTATTGCCAATTCTATTACTTGTGCATCCTCAACTAAAGCTACCCTTATCTTATCCGGCACTGCCACAGACAAAGTAGCAGCCTGTTTTGTATGAATAAAAACTAGGGTAGAAATTATTATAATTATAATAAAAAACTTTTTCATCTTCTATCTCTTAGGTAAAAAAGTGACAGCTTTGTATGCATTGCCGAAGCGACTGTCAAAAATTGCGAAAACAAACGCGGTTATTCTTTGCAATTTTTGCCACAGCAAGTGAAGGTCACGTGTGCCTGAACGAGCGACAAGTGAAGGCAAGTATGCAAAGCTGTCACTTTTTTGCATTCCTCTCCCTTTCGCTGTAAATGCAGCCACAATATTTTTGATGATAAAGCCCCATCTGCCTTGATAAAGTATGCGATTCCCTAAAGCCTTTTCTAAAATTTTCGTAATAAAAGTCTACTTTGTATTTTTCTGCTAACTTAGCTGCTATGTCTCTTATTTTATCCTGATCCTGATATGGGCTTATTAGTAATGTTGTAGTAAAAGCATCATAACCATTGCGTGAGGCAAATTCCGCAGTATGTTTTAGCCGTAACTGCCAGCATATCCAGCATCTTTTATCTTCTTCGTGAAACGTTACTTTTCTAAAAAAATCCTCAAATTTATATTCTCTATGAAAATGAATTGGCAGATTTAATTTCTCGGATAGGACAAGTACGCTTTCTCTTCTTTTATCATATTCGGCCATAGGGTGAATATTGGGATTATAAAAAAACCCTTCTACAGAATGTCCTTTTTCTCGAAGGGTATTTACACAATAAATCGCGCAAGGGCCACAGCATATATGCAAGAGAACTTTCAATTATTAAAACAGCTCCCCTTGCTTCTCTTTTATTGCATTAAGATGATTATATGCTATCTTGGTTACTTTTCTGCCACGTGGAGTACGTTCTAAGAAACCGTTTTTAAGCAAAAACGGCTCTACCACATCAACTATTGTGTCTACTTCCTCATTCAAAGACGCGGCTAATGATTCTATTCCCACTGGCCCGCCACGGTAATAATCTATTATAGCCTTAAGGACTTTTCTGTCTATGGCATCTAAGCCCAGCGAATCAATGCCTAAAGAAGTTAGGGCCTCATCTGCTATTTCTCTTGTAACTATCCCGCTTTTTTTTACTTGCGCAAAATCTCTTACACGACGCAGGAGACGATTACTAATGCGCGGTGTACCTCTTGAGCGCCCTGCTATCTCAAGGGCTGCTTCTTTGTCAATTTTAATATTTAAAATTTCGCTGGAGCGATTTAAAATCTTCACCAAATCCTGTGGCTGGTAAAAATCCAGATGGTAAAACATTCCAAACCTTCCACGAAGTGGCGCGGTAAGCAGGCCTGAACGCGTGGTTGCGCCTATTAATGTAAAGTGCTTTAAATTAAATTTGATGGTTTTTGCATAGGGACCTTTATCTATTATAAAATCTATTTGAAAATTTTCCATAGCAGGATAAAGAAATTCCTCAACAATCTTTGAGAGGCGGTGTATTTCATCTATAAACAGGACATCTCCCTTTGCTAAATTAGTAAGTATGCCTATTAAATCACCTGCTCTTTCTATTGCAGGGCCTGATGTAGCTGTTATCTTAGAACCCATCTCACCTGCTACAATATGCGCAAGAGTTGTCTTGCCTAAACCTGGCGGGCCTGAAAATAACATATGCTCTGTGGGTTCTTTTCGTTGCTTAGCAGCTTCTAAAGCAATGAGTAGGTTATCAATACTTTTTTTCTGACCCACAAATTCAGATACTTTAGTAGGCCGCAGAGACAAATTTAGTATTTTATCTTCCTCTGCCTCGTTTTGAAGTATTATCTTTTCTCTTTTTGGTTTTTCTATTTTGTTTTTCATAAAATTGCCATACTTTCTAAGATTTACTGTCAAGATCTGACACTAGTTTTCCTAGCTACTATTCTAAATATTTCAAATATGGTGCCCAATCGTTATCAGCATCAGGAAATATATGATATGTATCGTTATTATCAGGATCATGAGGATCATCTAAAACATAATATCCTACACCTTGCGCGGTGTATTCGTTTTTTGTAAAACCTATTACTACCTGCTCACCTGTCCCATAACCATGTGTGGGAGGATAATAGACACGATATCGGCACATAGTGCTCTCGCTATTACGCGAAGGAAGTTTTATGTGTAATGCATTTTCTGCATCTGCATAGCCTTCCCAAAATGCCCAATCATCATACCAATCACCTGTTTTAAACTTATAATATTTCTCCGCGGCGGCGATAATTTGCACTGTATTCGGCACTTCTTTCAACTTTGCCCTTATCTGAAAACCTTCAAACTGCGGATATGATATTGTAGCAAGAATACCAATGATAACTATTACTATCAGTAATTCAATTAAGGTAAACCCCGTTAGAAATTTCTTTTTCCTGCTATATTTTTTAATTTCTAATGGGGTAAATGTGGTTTTTTTCATACTGCGCCTGCTTTCTTCCCCTGGTTATATACTTCGTTTAGTAAAATTTCTGTTGTTTTTATATTTTTATTTTGCTGGAGCGCTCTTTTTACCATTTGCGCTGCTTCGCCTCTTTTATATTGAAGCTGGCTTAAAACTTCTATTGCCTCTTCTTCTATATCTTTTCGTAATGCTACCTCATCAGGCTCAAATGCATCTTTTATAAGGCCAAATCTGCCAACTTTGCCCTGAAGTTTTGCTATTATCTGCTTTGCTCTTTGTTCTCCTATACCGGAGAGGCTCTTAAGATAGGATATATTTGCGCATTCTATAGCCTGTATAAGTGTTGATATTGGCTCACTTAAAGCCCTTAAAGCTGCCCTAGGGCCTACACCTGAGACAGTTATGAATTCTTGAAAAAAATCTTTCTCAATCTGATTTACAAAACCTATTAACATTGGAGTGCTTCTTGCAGGGTCATTTGCAAGATAATGAAAAGTTACAAGTTCTATCTCATCTCCTATATTTTTATCCTTTATTTCATTAAGCACTGTAAGTGGAATTAGTATTTCATAGCCCATGTTGTTTATTTCTATAAGCAAACTGCTTCCACTTTTTTTTATGAGTTTTCCTCTGATTCTAGATATCATAACTTATTTAAACCCCCTGAATGGTATATATGCGTTAAACACAAAGCTAAAGCGTCTGTCACGTCTAACGGACCGCTTGATTTACCTAAACCTAAACAACCTTCTATAACCTGCTGAACCTGCTGCTTTGAAGCATTACCATTGCCTGTTACTGCACGTTTTACTGTTTTAGCCGGGTAATTAATCAGTGTAAGCTTTGACACTGCTGAAGCTAAAACAATAATCCCTCTGGCATGCCCCATCAAGATGGCTGTCATTGGGTGTTTATAATGCGAGTATAATTTTTCAAGCACACAAGCTTCAGGATGTGTTTCTTTAATTAGATCTGAAACCTGTGAATAAATAATATTAAGTCGTGTTTTTAAATCCTGTTTACTGGATGTTCTTATTACGCCTGCTTCTATAACATCTATTTTTTCTTTATTTTGATTTATAACGCCGTATCCGGTTATGTTAAGTCCTGGGTCTATACCAAGTATACGCATAATTAAATTTACTCGCTTCGCCCACTAGCCTCTTCTATAATATTATCCGGTATATCAAAATTTGCATAAACATTCTGAACATCATCGTGATCCTCCAGGGCATCCACTAACGAGAGGACGCTCTTTGCATCCGCGCTTTCTACCTTAATAGCGCTACTTGGAACCATTGTTATTTCTGCGGATTCTATGTTTATATTTTTTTCTTCAAATGCTGCCTTTACTTTCTCAAAATCAACAGCGCTGGTGGTTATCTCATACATATCGCCTTCATGTTTCATATCTTCAGCACCGGCTTCTAAGGCAATACCCATAATTTCATCTTCACCTATGCTCTCTTTTTTAACAAGTATGAATCCTTTTTTATTAAACATCCACTGAACACTACCCTGACCTGCTATGCTGCCACCTCTTTTGGTAAAAATAGCTCTTATCTCTGCTGTAGTACGGTTTTTGTTATCAGTAAGAACCTCTATTAATATTGCTATACCTTTTGGTCCATACGCTTCATAGGTAATCTCTTCATATGTTACACCTGGCAACTCGCCTGTACCTTTTTTTATAGCCCTGATAATGTTATCAGCGGCCATATTCGCAGCCTTGGCTTTATTTACCAGCATTCTTAACTGAGCATTTGTGTTTGTATCCCCGCCGCCACTCCTAGCTGCAACTGTTAGCTCCTTAGCTAGTTTTGAAAATAGTTTACCGCGCTTTGCATCAGCAGCGCCTTTTTTATGTTTAATACTTGCCCATTTTGAATGACCTGACATTTATACTCTCCTATTTCTCTGCTTCTTCTTTGGCTGCTTTTGCCTTTGCGACAATCTGCTGCGCTACTTTCTCAGGCACCTGCTCATAATGTGCGAATTTCATTGCGTAAGAACCTTTCCCAGCTGTCATAGAGCGCAATTCTGTTGCATACTTAAGCATTTCTGCCAACGGCACCTGCGCCCTTACAATCTGGGTCGCACCCTTTATCTCCATTCCCATAATTCTTCCTCTGCGAGAATTTAAGTCACCAGTTATGTTTCCCATAGCATCTTCTGAAACTGCTATTTCTACATCCATAATCGGCTCCAACAGTGTAGGCCCTGCCTGCTGCAAACCATTTCTCATTGCCGTGCTTGCTGCTATTTTAAATGCCATTTCAGAAGAATCTACTGTGTGAAATGAACCGTCAAAAAGAGTCACCCTGATATCAACTACGGGAGAACCCACAAGTACGCCTGCGCCTAAGCTTGCTTTTATACCTTTTTCAATTCCGGGAATATATTGCCTTGGGATAGCGCCACCCACAATTTTATTTACAAAATCATAGTTTGCACCATGCGCAAGAGGCTCAATTTCAAGGTAGACCTCGCCATATTGCCCATGTCCCCCTGACTGCTTTTTGTGTTTGTAACTAACCTGAACTTTCTTTCTTATGGTTTCTTTATATGCTACTTTTGGCGTACCAACGTCAACCTCTACTTTGAAAATTTTCTTTAGCCGCTCGACCATTATCTTAAGATGTAAATCACCTAATCCCGATGCTATTAATTCATTTGTTTGCTGGTCTCTGCTATATTTAAATGTTGGATCTTCACTGCTTAATTTTTCAAGAGCTGTCATAATTTTTTCCTCATCATGCCTGCTCTTAGGAGAAAGCGATAATGAGATAGCGGGCTCTGGCATATCCATTGCGGTAAAGATAAGCTTACGGGATTCACTACATAGTGTATCAGCTGTAGTAGTCTCTTTTAATTTTGCAACTGCCGCAATATCCCCTGCCTGCACTTTGTCTATTTCTTTTTGTTCTTTACCTTTGAGTAAATATATTTGCCCTATTCTTTCTTTAACCTCTTTATCTGTGTTAAAAAAGGTGCTATTGGCTTGCAGGCTTCCTGAGAAAACTCTAAACATTGTAAGGTGTCCAACATATGGATCAATTACTGTCTTAAATACCTGTGCTGCAAAAGGTTCTTCTGCAGAAATCTTATACTCCACTGTACTGCTGCCATCAGCTGAAGTAGCTTCTCTCTGCACTACATCTGCTGGTGAGGGTGCGAATTTTGATATACCGCCAATAAGTTCTTTTACACCGATATTCTTTATAGCTGAACCGCAAAATATAAGATGTACGCTATCAGAAATTACAGCTTTTTTAAGGCCATTTATTATCTCATCTTGTGTAAGCTCTATGCCACCTAAGTATTTTTCAATTAATGCGTCATCTGTTTCAGCTATTGCTTCTATAAGCTGCTCTCTATGCTTTAAGGCCTGAACTTTGTCATCACCCTGGATGCCCTCAACAGCGTTTTTATCTAATAGGTCAACTGTTTTCTCAAGGGAGGCTTCAGCGCCTATTGGGTATGTAGCAGGGACACAGCTTTTTCCAAATTCTTTTTGTATAGCAGAAACTGTATTCTCAAAATTTGAATATTCTTTATCCAGTTTATTTATAAAGAAAAAGCAGGAGCGCTTATTCTTTTTTAGCATATCCCACGCACGGGATGTGCCTACTTCAACTCCGCTTACCCCGCATATTACACATACTCCATAATCAGCAGCTACCATAGATGAAATAACGCCTCCTGTAAAATCCGCATAACCTGGCGTATCAAGAAGATTTATCCTTTTGCCATCTTTTTCAATATTGATTACTTTTGGTTCTATGGTTATCTTTCTTGCAATCTCATCTGCATTATAATCACACATACTCGTGCCATCATCAACCTTGCCGTGCCTTGTATTTGCTCCAACATCAAAAAGTATGGCGTCAATCAAAGAGGTCTTACCTGCATTAGAATGAGACAAAAACACAATATTCCTAATGTCCTTAACATCCATTTGCAAAACTCCTTTATAGGTTAGCTTAGATTGATACAACTATATAATAGGTATATAAGTGTAAGAGTAATTATAAAGGAAGGAAGCTTGGATTGTCAAGAAAAATTGCCGATTAGGCAATTTTTCTTGATCTTGAGAATCTTTGGCTGCTACCTACTAACTCCATATCCATGTAGGGAAATTGTCCCCTAGATATTGTATCTCTCTTGTGATCTTTTTAGTTTTCATTTCATTTACCCCTTATCCACGCTTATGTAATAGCAGCGTGTGTTTGTGTTTTTGTTCATGGTTGATACCTATGCATTGTGATATAACCAACTCTTTCTTTTTTATAATGGACAATTTCTGGATCCTTTGACTGTTCTTCTTCCACAAAGATCGTTGCGGAACCTACTGTCAATAATGTATATCTTAAGCCCGCGGTATCATTTCCATTGCACGTTTGCATATCTGCTATAAATACCGGCGTATCGCTAAAACTTTCATTAAACACCATAGTTTTTGCTGCATGGGTAATTCCGCGCACGTAACCGCTTGGGCCTCGGCCAATGGCGGCATCTATTTCTATACCATCTATATTCCCCGCAAAAGGCGTTATTGCGATATAGCCGACTGTTTCATATCCATGTCTACCTTTTACTTCTTCTTCCTGGACGCGAACTTCAAAACTGCCATTTGAAATATTTCTGTTTCGTGTCACTATTGGGTCAGGCCGTCCCGAATAATAATTCTGGGCTTGAGTTAACACTATAGGCGGCTCTGATAAAAACGGCTCTTTAAATTCTATGGTTTTCCAGTTATTTTTTACTTTGCTAATCTTACCGGCCTCAATTTTTAAATTACCGGCATTGCCATTATTAAAAGTATAGTTACCTTCCGGTATGGCTATATAACCTATGGTTTCCTCCATGTGGCCTCCGTCCTCATAAGCCCACTCCTCTATCCTGGCCTTAAAACCTTCTTCGGTTACATCTTTGATACGAACATGAGCAGGTTGGCTTCCTACATAACTTAGGCATTTGGCGATAACCACAGGCGCATTTGTATAACTTTCAGCAAACGCAACCTGCTGCCAATTATGGTTAATGTTGAGTGCTCCAAATTGAACAACATCACTAAAAGCAGGCAAGGCAGAGCTATCTCCGCCTTTAAGCGGGCATGATGGTGTGCCAACGCCCAATAAAGTTGCCATATAAAGATCTCTGTCGTGCGAATCTTCATTCGTTAACCATACTATTTTATTACCAAAAATATCCGGATGGGTATGATTTCCAGTCAAATCCTTAGTAATATTTACTCCCTCGCGTTCTTTGATGCTATACATATAAATGTCCCTTGCGTTGCCTTCATCGCCTATGACATCTAGCCAGACAATGTTATTTTCAAAAATAGCTGGCTGGTAAATATTGTATCCTTGATTAGTATAAACCTTAATCTCATCGCTTACTTCAGGCACACCATCATTATCGGTAATTGTGGCAAAACATAGTTTATGCCCAAAATTTGTTGGAAAATCGGGATATTCCATTTCCTCATCCGATTCTAAACTACGCCATACTATTTTATCTTTATAAAGAGCGAGATTTTCCGCAGATGGCCATACTTGCGACCGTCCTATTATTTCGGCAACTTTTGTCTTTTCGCTTAAATTACCTGATAAGGCATCCATAAAACACACATAAAGATAACCTACATAGTGCCAATCAAAATCAGGGGGCATATATTCGTATGCCTCTATCCAGGCAATCGTATATCCTGTAACATCATTACCGTATATAACTGTATTAGTCATACACGAATCACTATAATCTCTACCTTCATCAGGTTCTTCAGGCTCAATCTCTGCTATTTTCTTTTCTTCTTTTAGCCCATATATAACAATCTTCCCAGGGTGTCCTGTTAGTTCTGCCCAGACAACACAATTTCCGGAAATGGATGGCCTGGATGGGTATGTAGTAAAGCACCCGCTGATATCAACTTTTGTCTTCACTGTAGCTTCGTCGCTGTTCCGCCGCCACGTAGAAATAACTCCTCCGTCGTACCAAACAACAGTGGTAGTTGCGCCTTCCTCATATACATCAGTAACGCCTTCATCAGAGTATCCATCTGACTCAAAGACTACTTCTTCTGTACCTGTTGCGGTATTTTGCAGATGAATACCATGCTCATTGTTTTCAGAGTCATAATATTTATAGACTATATTGTTTTTATAAACAGAAACATCGATTACATCAATATTTGAATCTGTAATGAGTGGCGTAATCGCAATATCGAAATACGGATAACAGCTTGTATGCCTCAGGTTTTGCCCAAACATAGGCCATGGCATTGGGTTTGGTGTGGTTTGGGTTTTGGAGGCAGAATAAACAAACTCTTTACCATCTTTGTCTACACAAAATAATTCCCTGTTACCGCAAACATAAAACACTACCTCTAGATTGCCATCATCGTCCAGATCGCCCACTACTGGAGAAGAATCCATCGATCGGTCTGAAGTATTTACAGGTTTCGACTCGCCCCATTTATAGCTATAATCATCGCCTGCGTCATTTACATTTAAGCAGTATAAATAAGCATCATAACCACCCAGACCACCCAGAAAAGAACCGTGCGACAAAAACAATATCTCCAAAATTCCATCATTATCTAAATCGGCCACAGCAGGAGAAGACATTGAGTGTATTGGATTATAATTAGATGCTTCTGTCGGGCAGTGCCAGCGTTCGTTGCCATCATGTCCTAAGCAAAAAAGACCCTGCTTATATTTTGTGATGCTTGTGTCATATTTCCAATAGTTTATTAAGATTTCGCAAAATCCATCGCCGTTTAAATCCGCTACCGCTGGGGGCCATTCAGCTGCATAACTACATTCATATCTCCACTTGTAGCCGCTTCCCGTAGCACCATGTTCATTATTAATACAGTAAAGGTATTTGTCGCCCATAAACAAAATCTCTAAAATTCCATCTCCATCTAAGTCGGCTATTACCGGAGGGGTTACTACCCATTTATCAACATTATATTTCCATCCGTCGGTGCAATCCTCACCTTGAACATCAGCAATATTATCAAAACTACCGTCGCTTTTTACACAGTAAAGATGTTTATCTTTTGATCCGAATATAATCTCCAATTTGCCGTCACCGTCTACATCCGCAATAGCAGAAGATGACCAGGTTATATCATCGCCTGTTATTATGCGCCATAATTCGACTCCATTGCTATCCAGACAGTAAAAATTGTCATCTTCTGAACCAAACAATACTTCCATGCCGTCTTCTGCATCATCATTTAAATCCACTGCTACCGGCGATGACTTTATTGCACCATCAGCCCTAAAATACCAGCGTTCGTCGGCAATGCCATCCCCATTTCCATCGTGAATACAATAAAGATAACCTCCGTTAGTACCAAATAATACTTCCACAATACCATCAGCATCTAAATCTGCCACTGTAACGGAAGTTTCTATTATCTCATCCTGCAAACATCCATCATAGAAAATGGTATAGGTGCCATCCGACTTTATGGAATAAAGCTTGCCATGCGCAGTTCCAAACAAAACCTCAGGGAAGCCGTCGTTGTCTACATCGGCTATCACTGGCGTAATACTCGTTATGCTTACATCTCCCAGTTCAATCCATGGATCTATTTTATCGTCTGTATCGTCTGCATTGGCAGGCGAAACTCCTAAGGTTAGCCCGCACACAAGCGCCATAAAAATACTGCACATACATATCTTCATAATTTTTGTCTTCATTTTACCTTCCCTCCAATTAGTCCAATGAATTGGGCAACTACATTTTTTTATCCACACTTATGTGGTAACAGTGACGTTAGCCACCGCCGCACCCACCTTTAACATAACCAACGATAGGGTTCATGACTTTATCGCCACCGCTAACGTTAACTTCTAAGTTATACGGTATAAACATATAATCATCATGTGCAACTTCAATTATATAGGCGCCGCTTGGGACATCCTCTAATTTATATTCTCCATTCGTATCTGTATAATCTATACGGCAAATATCCTGCGCGCCATATGGCCTCAGACGAATAGAAGCCCCTGCAATAGGAAAAGGGATATATGTTCTAGAGGCTCTATCATAAACTTTATATATAACTTTCCCACTTATGTCATAGATTGGAATTGCTATAAATTCAATGCCGGTTACATCTTCTCCTGTAATGGTGACTTGCTGCGGGTTCTCAGGTATATATGTGTATCCTAGATTCCAAACTATTATATAATAAGTACCGTTAGCAACATCGGGTATTATAAACTCTCCGTTTGAAGCAGTATAATAAACCTTAAGCCTTGCTGAGTATAAAACACGCAACCCTTCTATGCCTCTTCCGCCTTCATCAACAACTCTGCCCAAAATGGAGTAGGTTCGCTCAGATACCTTTACTGCGCATGCAGCCGGTTCGCTAACAGCGCCATAATCATCGGTTACAGTCAGGGTTACTGTATATTCTCCCGGAGTGCTATAAGCATGGGAGACGGCTACTGGATCGTCTGCGTATACTATAACAATATGGCCATCACCGAAATTCCATCGGTATAACACTATTTCGCCATCGGTATCATAAGAACCTGCAGAATTAAAATTCACCTGCTCGCCTGCATGCGTATCTGCCATTGTTCCCGGAATACTTATATATGCCACTGGTGGAATATTAATCATAAAAACTGCGTTTGCCTCTGAGGACCATCGTCCTTTATCGTCTTGTACTCTAAAATAAATAGTATGCTCGCCAAGAGTAAGTAATGAACTATTAAGAGTATTCTCGCTGCCTAAATACCCATCCAGATTTGAACGCCATGAATAAGCAACTATTTCGCCGTCCCTGATGTTTCCGGAACCAGAAAAATAAGGGTTTGCAGGAGTTGCTATATTATCTATAGAGGCAATTGGTGGATCTATAGTAAGTGTTGGATCGCCAAGTAATGTTATTCCATAAAATTTCATTTTGTTTGAGTTATTCCAAAAATTATAAGCTATAATTTCAAGGCGTTTCTTATATGCTGTCCCTATGTTCTTTCTTTGGTCTGGGGCCAGGTGGCGATAAACATGATAGCCCCCAGCAATGCTGGGGTCACATAGTTTAGTTGAACCAATCGCTGCTAAACCATAGGTATCAGCAAAAACATAATGTCCTCCCATATAATTAGGCGTGGTGTATCGACAGTTAGAACAGGCATTAAGTGAATAAAAAAAGGTAGCGGGATCTATACTTCGTATATCATAAAAATCAACCGTGTCTGAACCATGAAAAAAGTGGAGATTTTCATTGGAATGCACTATAACATGTATCCATTCATAACCTTCTGTTAACCTATTTTTATAATCGCCGGCACTACTAGCAGCAGGATCAACTATGGCAACGACATCGTCATAGATCAAATTTAAACGTACTTCGGGCAACTTGCTCCAGTCATCATCAAAATATAATAAAGCTCTATGCTGTACAGGCAATCTTTCCGTCCGATATGTATGGTTCTTGCTAAAATAATTTATTAAAAGGCCGGCTTCATCCAATTCAGAATGCCATAGAGGAGAAGCTGTTAAACGCCCAAGCCATATCTCTGGTTGAAAATCACCTGCCCCTTCATTATGTGTGTCATATTTACCATTACCATCAGTATCTAACCATTCACCATCTAACTCCATATAAAAAAGATCTATGGGGAATCTTGTATAGCCACAATCCCAATCGTTCTCTATTTCATACCATGCAACAGGTAAATCACCTATAAATACAACTCCTTCTAAATCAGGAAAAAGTCTTATGTAGTCTTTTAGCTCTTCCGGCGTGCCACTTTCAAATTTCGTTGCAGTAACATTATAGCCTTCTGCTTCTAAATCCATAATGTACTGCCCTAAAGAAGATTCAATGGGCTCAAAAATACTATTGTTAACCACAATGAGGATTTTATTTGTACCAGTTTCTGAGACGTATACCTCTTCATAGGTTAATGCGGCATACGAAGGCATAACACCGGCTAAAACTACAAGCGGGATTATAAATATACCAACAACTGCCGTTCTTTTTTTCATGCTACTCTTCCTCCACAATTACATATCTTCCTGTTCTTTTATTTTTTGCATTGCCTCTTCTGCAATTTTTATTGCTT
>Ga0307928_10000607_pt1 | contig 27021 bp, 46 predicted proteins | sample AceLakmetagen232_FD_201815 | JGI IMG/M metagenome (GOLD analysis project Ga0307928, IMG submission 201815) | Saline water microbial communities from Ace Lake, Antarctica - #232 | ecosystem: Environmental > Aquatic > Non-marine Saline and Alkaline > Saline | place: Antarctica: Ace Lake... | reverse complement strand
CGGGACCTAGCGGAAGCGACGGAAAAACAGGCCCGACAGGAAGCGATGCAACTGCCACCGGGCCGACGGGCGCAGATGGAAAAACAGGTCCAACGGGACCTAGCGGAAGCGACGGAAAAACAGGCCCGACAGGAAGCGATGCAACTGCCACCGGGCCGACGGGCGCAGATGGAAAAACAGGTCCAACGGGACCTAGCGGAAGCGACGGAAAAACAGGCCCGACAGGAAGCGATGCAACTGCCACCGGGCCGACGGGCGCAGATGGAAAAACAGGTCCAACGGGACCTAGCGGAAGCGACGGAAAAACAGGCCCAACAGGAAGCGATGCAACTGCCACTGGTCCGACGGGAGCAGATGGCGCCACCGGACCAACCGCGATTGTAGGTGATACTTCTCCGCAATTAGGCGGCAATCTTGATCTAAACGATTTTAATATTGAGGTATCATTTGAGCCAACATCTAATCTAAATGCTTCAGGAATCATCGCAACAATGACAGTAGACACAAATGCAGAAGGTATTGGCGCACCGTTATTCATGGCAGCCGATGGTCATTTAGATACGGCTGATGCTGATGGAGTTACAACAGCGCCTTGCGTTGCTTTAGCTATGGAGACTGGGACAGGTAGCAAGGAAGTATTGCTTCTTGGAGTTATGAGGGTTGATGCTTGGAATTGGACTATTGGCCCGGGTAAAAGTACGCTTGTATACGTTTCGGCAACAGTAGGCACATTGACACAAACACCTCCAACCGGAGAAGATAGCGTAACTCAACCAGTCGGATGGGCTATGAGCGATGATTGTTTATACTTCCAACCATCTATGATATTTATTACACACGGGGCATAAATGACAGCAACAAATCCAGGAACAACTAATTTGATCTCATGGTGGTCTCTTGACGAAACAAGCGGTAATCGTGCTGATAGTCATGGAAGCAATACGTTAACGGATATTAATACTGTATTGTACGACACTGGCAAGGTTGGCAACGCAGCTAAATTTGAAGTTGCCAACAGCGAATATTTGTCTCATGTTGATAATCCTGCGCTGAGTGCTGGTGACATTGATATTACGTGGGGATGTTGGGTAAACATTGAATCGTTTGCTACATCCAGAGCTATTATAAGTAAGTTGTATGGTACAAATAGTGAGTATGTTTTGTATTATCATACAAACAATGATGAATTAGCTTTAACAATATTTTCAACGACTAATGGGACTGTATATGCTACAACATTAGGCTCACCATCTACTGCAACATGGTATTTTGTTTTAGGATGGCATGACCATACAGCAAATACAATTAATATACAGATTAATAATGGCACAGTCGATAGTGTCGCTCACACATATGGCATATACGATAGCAACAGTGATTTTAGCGTAGGTGGTTGGTCCGGTGAAGATTATTACGATATGGATGGACTTGTTGATGAAGCATTTATTTATAAAAGAGTTTTAACTGCTGATGAACGAACTTGGCTATACAACAGTGGGAATGGTAGAGGATATTCTTCTGTATCTGGCATTCCTGGCATCAAGACGGTAAACGGAGTTGCAATGGCAGATATAAAAACAATCAACGGAGTAGCGGTTGCTGACATTAAATCAATTCAAGGATTAACATAGAAGTAGTTTATGAAACCTTGATAGTTGGGGTGATAAATCTTCTTATTGCCTAGTTGTAAATATACTTAAGATATTGTATAATAATTACATAGTGAGAGGAGTTTTATATGGCACCAATAGCATACCCTAATAATCCCTGGGGCTTTTACGTACAGGGGAATAACATCAATGGTAGCGGAAAGATTGAAGTAGACTTCGCAAGGGCAAAGGATGACGGTGCAAGTTTCGTTGTCATCAGGGCGTCTGACGCAGCGCAGATACAAGAGGGCGCATTCAATGACCCTAGAAAATACGGCGACCCTTCAGCACACGCTAATTTGCAGAAGGCTTATGACAATGGATTGATACCGATATTCTGGCACGGGTTGAGAAGTAAACCCGACACCTACTCGGTGGACTGGAAAACACCAGGCGCAGGATTACAATATAGGTCATTGGCGCATATGCTAAAAAGTTCCGTGCAAGGTGTGGCAATAGCAATGCGACATATAAATGATGACACAGACGGCAATCACGCCGAAGCATTGCGGGGTTTTATGACCGTGTTATCCATTATGGGCGTAGACCAACCAAAAGTTATTGCTATGAGTTCAAAGTTCTGGGAGTACGGAAGCGGTTCGGTTGGTAACATTATCGGACAACCTGACTTCCCGCACATCGTTCTTGTCATGGATGCAATTCAAGGCGTGCCAACGCCTGAAGAACCGGAAGGTAGAACGAAACCGCCAAGACCAGGTAGTTTAGCGGGTAACGAATCTATTATGTGGGCGCATAAATATTTCCTTGATTATTCAACTAATGGCATGGCGTCAATCAGGATTGTTTATCTGGGGAATGAGGGACAATTATTAGAACGGTTCGGCACGCCTAAACATTGGGACGCTGCCCCCGTTATAGTTCCCCCCGTTGATCCACCCGGCCCCGAAGATCCCCCCGTAATCCCCGACCCCATTACCCCGCCCGCAGCATCATATGATGAACTGATCTCGGCGTTAGACGATATATGCCTTGAATTAACAGAGATAAATGCGAACATCTGCGAGGCGTGGAGGTTGGACTGATGTTACCATTCGGGCTTGACATATCATCTTATCAGGGTAAGGTAGACTTTGACGTTATCGCAGCGCATGAGCCGAAGGTAGAGTTCATCGGCATTCGTTCCGGTATTTCATGGGGCTACACAGATAAGTGGTTCAACAGGAATTGGACAGAAGCAAAGCGGGTCGGTATTGCAAGAACAGCTTACCATGTTTTATATCCGGCGCAACCTATCAAAGCACAGATGGATAGATGGCTAACCATAGTCGGTGATGACTTGGGAGAGATGCCACTAACCTTAGATTTCGAGCTGGTGCACGGTTGTAGTAAGAATCAGATGCGAGACTCTTTACTTTCAGCAGATGGATACATTGAATCTAAAACTGGAAGAAAACCAATAAATTACAGCAGAGCAAACATTATTGATGATTATTGTACGTATGATGTAGAGTACAACAATTATGATTGGTGGCTTGCTCAATATTTCTCAAATGGGCAAGAGCACACCGGATTGACTTGGGCGCCAGGAACCAGGGACCACGATTATCCCAAAGGTGTTGATCGGGATCGTTGCATCATTCATCAGACAGGCGACCATACTCTCGGATTTGGCGTTGAGAGTAAGATGTTAGACTATAACCGCTGGCAGGGTGATTTGTCTAGCCTGTACGCATATCTTGGCAAAGACCCCGATCCGTCCGATGACACCGGACAGTTGACCAACGAGCAGAAGGTGTACGAGATATTGCAACGTGATGTTAAGCCGTTGTTGTAAACTAATTATGTTGGTGATATAACCAATTATATTAGTACAACCCGTGACAAACTGTCACGGTACAGAGTGGAGGGTAGATGACTGAACAATATAACAGGCGAACTATTACTATCACTTAACCACGCTGGATATTCATACAGTGATTTAGCACGCAAGCACGGATTAACAAGAGGTAAAGTAGCTGGGCTTATTGCCCGTTATAAAAAAGAGAACAAACATCGCAATTTGTTTGAGATTGATTTCGGTGATCCCTGGCGATTATCAGGTGATTGGATGATAACAGGTGATGTTCACCTACCATGCACAGATTATGACTTCATGCACCTGTTATTGACGGTAGCACGAAAACAAAATGTCAAGAAATTAATTGTGGCTGGTGATACATTCACGCTGGACAGCTTCAGTAAGTATGAACAGGTTATCAAGCCGATAACATGGGCACAGGAACGTGACGCTGCTAGAGTTGTAATTAGCGAGTGGGTAGAATGGTTCGACGAGATACGCTTCATCATGGGCAACCACGACCGCCGGATGCAGAAATGGGCAGGCGGAGAGTTTGACGAAGCTGACATATTCGGCATGATAACCTCGTCTGATAAGTGCCATTACTCAAATTGGGGATGGTGCGTGATTGATACACCAGCCGAGTATCCCTGGCGGGTAACGCACTCATCTAATTACAGCGTTAATCAGTTGACAGCTGCTGGAGAACTAGCTAACAAATTCCAGATGAATATTATTAGTCACCACCAACACCATCTAGCGATTGGCTGGGATAAGTATAAGAGGTTTGTTGTCGTAGATAACGGCGCAATGGTCGATTCCAAAAAGCTTGCCTACGTTATGCTAGATGATAATAAAATGCCTAATATGACCAACGGATTCACGATGTTACAGAATGGCGTTGCGCATCCGTTCGGTAAGTGGCCATTCACGGATTGGGAGAATATTATTTAGCCATCATCCTTTCCTCTCCCTATGGTTGCCCTGGCTTCGGCTGGGGCAACCGACTTGACACGGGAGGGGAGGTAGAGTACAATGAATTTGACCAGCAAGTGATAGGTCTGGCGATCCAGACCGCCGGCAGCGGTGTGGTGGGAACACACAAATTCAAGCGGGTTCAAATCCCGCCTGCCGGTTTCAACCCCCTGCCTATATGGTAGGGCATGTAGTGACCAGGTCTATTATAAAGCTGGTCCAATCGCCGTCCTTCGGGGCGGTGGTTGCGTTTAATGTACTTTTCATATCTGATAATATGCAAAATATACCACTTTCCCTATATAAAATACACCAATTTCACTGAATACCGATGTTTCACCGGATGGTGAAAGTGTAAACAAGCATTTACACAATACGCAAATTATTACCTATTGACCCCTCAAATGTATACTAATAGGCAAGTTAGTTCACATTGAACTATGTCCATTATGGAAACAGTTGCCCAATTACTTGACATTGTTGTATAAACTTGCTACAATGATTGTAGTGATAAATAAATAATACAAAGGGAGTAAATATGGACGAAGAAGATAAGGGAGTAATCAATTTTCAAGCAGGTGCAGAACGTAAGTTGCAAGTTGAGGCAATCGCAACATCAAGGGGTCTTATGATGGCCGAGTTGCTGCGCAGGTGGATTGACGAAGCCATTGAGCAGGAAGTCGAGAGGCTGAGATAATGCCTGACTATTGCCCCATCTGCGGGGCCGAAATTGACGAGTCATGTCGTATCTTCGCATCACGCGGAGAGTATGACGATGACAGTGACCGCCCGAGAGAGTGTCACGAATGCGGGTGGGTGATGATTAAAGATTATCAGGACGGCGATATTCCGTTCTAGGAGAGTGAGATGAATTACCTTAAGAGTTTGAGAATTGCAGAAGCAGAAGAACTTGCAGCACGTCAACACTTGTTCCAGGTGGAAGATGATCCAATATCAACTTATATTGAATTCGTCGATGCTGATTTAGAACACGAAAAGTGTTCACAGAAAATGGAAAGAGCGTTCGATAGGTGCAGAAAACACGAGGTTATATTCGCATGATGAAATCATATTATCCAGGATGGGATGGAAAGTTAGTTGAGGTGGAAGTCCTCGCAGAGAGAATTATAAACGGCGTTATGATGGCCGACATCTGCGCGAAGGAAGGCAAGCCATTTATCGCAGGACACGTTATCGAGTATGCAGTTGAGGCAATCGTTGTAAAGGCTAGTGATATAATTATTAAATAGTGAGAGGAGTATGATATGTTATTTTTCGATATTGAGACAACAGCAGATCCAACGGCGATACAAATGTTGCCAGAACCAGCAGCCCCGTCCAATTATAAAGACGAGGACAAGATTTTGGCATGTATAGCAAACAAGCGAATTGAGCAAGCAGAGAAAGCTGCGCTAGACCCAGATACAGGCACGGTGGTTGCTATTGGGTTTATGGATGCGGGAAAACTACACTCGGGAATTGTCAACGCCACATATTCTGAAAAGTATATTATCGAGCTGTTTTGGGATTTGTTTGCAGAATCTAACGGGCAATCATGCGGATACAACATTATCGGATTTGATCTTCCATTCTTACTCCGCAGGTCGTTCGATTTAGGAATCGCAGTTCCATTACGTCCAGTGTTAGCAAAATACCGCACAGATCCAACCTGCGACCTGATGGCGATACTCTATAACTGGGGACAGGCGAAATCGTTGAAATGGGTATGTAAACGGTACGGTATCGACAACCCACTTCCTGGTTTGGAAGGTTCGCAGGTTTCGGGTATGGACGCTGGTACACTGAAGGCATATGTAGAGAACGACGTTAACTTGTGCGTACAGTTATATGAGCGCATGAATGGAATATATTTTTAGTGAGAGGATAGAAATGACAGAGAATGCAATAGTAGTACACAACGAAATGATATCCCCCGTTGCAGACATTGAAACAGCAGTAGCAGTATACGAACAAATGGGAACGTTTATAAGCAAGGTACTTAAACAAGGGTTGGATTATGGAAAGGTGCCTGGCACCGGCGACAAACCAACCTTACTAAAACCGGGAGCTGAAAAGTTGGCAAAGTTCTTCGGCTTACGGTTATTGATAGATCTCGCTGACAAGGTAGAGGATTGGACAGGTAAAGACCACAATAATGAGCCATTCTTTTACTATCGATATAAAGCGCAATCATGGCACAAAGATCTACTGATAGCAGAATGTGAGGGATCGTGTAACTCATGGGAAAAGAAGTATAGATACCGCAATGCTTCGAGGGTGTGTCCTAGTTGTGGCGGCAAGTTTATCATCAAGGGTAAAGAGGAATATGGCGGCGGTTGGTTATGTTTTGCTAAGAAAGGCGGCTGTGGTGCCAAGTTCAATAATAACGATGTTAAAATTACGGGCCAAGAGATTGGACAGATAAACAATCAAGATCCCGCCGAACAAGTAAACACCATTCAAAAGATGGGGCAGAAACGGGCAATCGTTGGCGCAGTTCTCTTAGCCTGTAACGCGTCGGATTACTTCACGCAGGATATTGAGGATATGGCTGACTTTGGCGGTATTGTCGAGGGTGAGTTTGTAGAGCCCCCACCTGAACCAAAGACTACAACCACCCCGCCAAAAGTAACGCAATCGCCACCTCAGAAAGTAGAGCAAGTAGTTCCCGACAAGATGACGCTGGAATTTGCAGAGGGTTTGGTCGGCAACACAGACGGCTCTAGGTACGGTGATCTGGACACGAAAGATTTATCCGTGCGTATCAACAGTATAATCAAGTCGCTGAAGGACGAGCGAGACACTAATAGGCGCGAAGATCTGCAAATGAAACGGGACGGTATCGAAGTGATACTGAAACACCGCAACAGCTAATAACATATCGGGGGCGGTTCTCAGGGAGTCGCTCCCGGAAGGGATGAGATGATGGATGAATTAGAATTAAGAGAGATTGAGCAGCGTCTTGCTCATTTCCGCAACTATGGCTTTATCGGTGAGGCTGGATTGCGTGACGCGCAACAGCAGACGCTACTCAACGACGCACACGCGTTATGGGCAGGTATGCTGCGCTACAAGTCACTATTCAAACACGAGGAAGGGTTGAACGCTGACCTGCGAGCCGACCTCGCTCGCATGACAGAGGAACGGGATGCGTGGAGATCATATGTGTTTGAACAGCGATCACGAATGAACTATCTTGACAATAAATTAGATATTATGTATGGGAAACTTCTTATGAAATACGGAAGCCGACCATGACTGAGCCATATTACATCGGATCCACCGAGTTCATCATCGTCGATAGACCATGCGACCTCCCCTCCCACACGACATTCATCGGCGTCCTGGCTAAGACTGACGAGATCGCGCTGGACACGTTCCGGCAACGTCACGATTATGAGCCGGAGAAATGTTACGTTTATGAGAACTCAATGTGCAAGTCATATTATTTCGAGGTGATAGAGGAGAAGGAATGATGGATGAGCTAGATGTTGAACGTAAGGATTGGAGGGAATTTGCATGGGAGGCTGTATTTGGCAGTAAATCTGATGAAGAGATTGAGCGTGATTTTTTTGAAATATTTTGCAAATATGGCGGTTCCATCGAAGAGAAAACTGAAGATACTTGGCATTACAATGACAGCTAAGTCATATACAAGAGGTTATCCAATCGTGTTTATAAATTCAAAGTGGGTGTATAAGGACAATGGAGATGATGCAACAATTGATCGCATGTGCGCTAGATGTGGCAAAATGCCGACAATAGAAGGATATGACGCATGTTTAGGTCATTTGGATAATGTCGAATCAGCTTGTTGTGGACACGGCGCAACGAAACCATATATTGTAAGCCGAAGCGCAGATGCAACCTAATTTGTGGGATAAGGAGTAGACTTGACACAGGAAACAAGATGTGTTATTATGGTATTCATGGCAAACATTGTAACGCATTTTGTTTTTGATAAAGTAGAGTTGTCTATAATGCGTTTGATGTTTGCCAAAACTCAAAAACAATAGACAGCTCTATTTTGTTACAAGGATCAACAAGATGACATACAGCAAAGATGAGAAGGCAGAATATAACAAAAAGTATGCGCAAGAACATAAAGAAGAATTAGCAGCATATCAGAATAAATACCGACAAGACAATAAAAAAGAAATAGTAGCGCATAATAAGAAATACTACAAAGAACATAGAGAAGAAATATTAGTTTCTAAAAATAGATATTACCATGAAAATAAAGAAAATAAAATAGCTTATGCCAAGAAATACAGACAAGGACATAAAGAAGAAATTAAAAAATATCTACAAGATAATAAAGAGAAGATAGCGAAATATTATCAAGAACATAAAGAAGCGCGCGCGATTAGTGGAAGGATATACAGACAAGAAAACAAAGAATACATATCAGTGCGCATGAGGAAATACTATCAAGAATGTAAAGATGATATAGCATTTTATAATAAAAAATATTACCAGGATAATAAAGAAAAGATAGAAGCACGTGAGAAAAAATATCGACAAGCACACATTGGTCAGATTGCGGATCGTAAGAAAAAATACTACCAAGAACATAAAGAAGATATAAGAAAATACCAACAAGTTAATAAGGAAATGAGGGCAGCTACTAATAAAAAATATAAACAAAACAATTCTGACAAGTATGCAGCTCTTTGTGCAAAACGCCGCGCATTAAAACTAAATAGACCTTTTGACAATAAGTATAAAGAAGAGATAGAAGCATTCTACACAGAAAGAGACTGTCTAACAAAAGAGACCGGCATTCAGTATCATGTAGACCACATCGTACCATTGCAAGGCGAGAAAGTTAGCGGCTTTCATGTACCATGGAATTTGCAGGTAATAACAGCAGAGGAAAACTTGAGTAAAGGAAATAGGATTTATGGCAAAAGGTAGGTTTATATCAAACTCAATATGTTTAGACAAGGTGGTAAATGACCTTGACGATCCCTGGTCGATACTAGCCTTTACATGGTTGGTCACACACGCAGACCGTGAAGGTAGAACTTATGGAGATCCGGCTATTGTAAGATCGAAAGTATTTCCTAGAAGAACCGACGTAACAATCGACCAAATAGAAAGATATATAAAAGCCTGGCATGATGCTGGTCTTATAGTTTTGTATGAAGCTGACGGGGATAAGTTTATTTATTTTCCTGGTTTTGAGAAGAACCAAGTAGGGTTACAAAAGGAAAGGGAAACCCCCTCGATTATTCCTGACCCTACTCTAGAAGTTATCCAGAGTAATGCTAGAGTAATGCAAGATGAAATCACTGTTAAGTTAATAGAAGAGAATACTAATATTAAGTCTAATAATAATAAGAAGATAATCACCGAAAATAACGCAGATTCACTTCCCAACCGTACTCCAGAAATAGAAACGTACCTAAAAACTATCTCGGATAAGTTGGAGCAACCTTATAAGAATCATACGCAGATAAAAAAAGTCTTATCATTCCGGGATGATTTTGATGATAAGATAATATACCAGGCTGTGGAATGGGCAGCCGAAAAGGGAATGACAATGGGCAACACCATATCAGCGCTGAGTAAAGCCCTGCCGAACTGGGGCCGCGCATCACCCAAGAAGGACGCCAACCCATTCAAGGCATTATTAGAGAGAGAGGAGTAAGAGATGAGTATTAAAATTAGACAATATATGCGAAAAAATATTGAAGATCATATTGATCCATTAACCGGAGAAGTCAACTCAACATCGTTGGCCGAAGATACTTTCTGGACTCTTGAGCCGGATTCAAACAACGAAGAAGCGCCAGAGAAATATTTTGAATGCGCGTTTGAAGTGGCCGAACAACATGAAATAAGAACCGGCGTTAAACGATGAATAAGTCATTAGTTATTAGCGAGATGACCCCCGCCGAACTGAGCAATGGTATTGCGCTGAAGGTGATGGAGTGGAAAAAATGCGAGTATCCGTCAGCATACGAAGGATGGCCAACGTGGAAAGTATGGAGGGATTGGAATGGCAACATCGTTGATGATTTTTCCCCAGCCAATAATTATACTCACTGTTCCATTGCGGAAGAAAGGATAAAAGAATTTGGGCTGACTGAAGAATATATAGATAACTTGCTCGAGACTGTTCGAGGTGACGGCTGGCCAGAGGATTACATTTTCGACCTTGTCCACGCCACATGTGCGCAGAAGTGTAAGGCGATGTTAGTGACGGTACTAAATGAATAAACAACTTATAACAAAATTGTTATACCCATTCAAGGCATTATTAGAGAGAGAGGAGTAAGGTTATGGACACATTATTTTTCGATATTGAGACAACAGCGAACCAGGAGGCCATTGACATGCTTCCTGAACCAACCGCGCCAGCCAATTATAAGGACGCGGAAAAGATAGCAGCATACATCGTAACCAAAAGAATAGAGCAAGCGGAGAAGGCAGCACTCGACCCGGACACTGGCAAAGTTGCGGCTATTGGATTGTCGGTTTCTGGAAAAGAAATTATTTCTATTAACAGAAACGAGGCAACGGAAAGAGATGTCATTATATTCTTTTGGAATAGGTTTGCCGAAACAAACGCCCATTCATGCGGGTACAACATCATTGGTTTTGACTTGCCATTTCTTCTCCGCCGTTCATTCGCATTGGGTATCGAGGTCCCGATTAGGCCACACCTGGCTAAATATCAGACAGAGCCAACATGTGACTTAATGGGAATACTTTATAACTGGGGACAGGCTAAGGGGCTTAAATGGGTATGCAAGCGTTACGGTATCGACAACCCACTTCCTGATTTGGAAGGTTCTCAAGTGAAAGACATGGACGCAGAGACATTACGGAAGTACGTAGAAAATGACGTAAACCTTGTCGTGAAACTGCACGAAATGATGAATGGAATATATTTTTAGAGAGAGGATTAAGAATGAATAAACAACTTATAACAAAATTGTTATATCGCCTATCCGTCGCCTATTCAGCAGCGCGGACCAGCGACCCCGAGGCCATGTCCGACTTGTGGCTTGAGATATTGTCGGAGTTCACGGATGAGGTTGTTAAAGATTCGGTGGATATGCTTATCAAGACCGCTAAATGGTTCCCCTCGCTGAATGAGGTTATTGTCGCATGTAACCAGTTGAATGCGGCGCGGGTACAGGCTTTACAGAATGAACATGCAGAGCTGAAATTCGCTGAAGTGTATAACGAGAAACGCTGGTTAGAAATTATCGCAGGTTATGAATGGTACGGCGGTCAATCCCTCGTTGAATCTGCACGTCAGGACATGGTACGCGCTAAAAATGCCCGTCCTAAAACTGAAATGTCTGAAGAGATGAGGATTGAGATTGAACGGTTAGTTAAAAAGATGACGATGAAAGGTGGAAATGATGAGTAAATATCTTTGTGTTTTAGATGGTATCGAAATAGTTACAGATTGTTTCATGCCGGTTATAGAAATACCAAAAGATAATACTGTGATAGTCATCGGAGGTGATACTTCTAAATTAGCGCCGAGAGATAGATTTGTGTTTTCCAGTAAGATCGGAGAGGTATATTTCTACGATAGGGAGGCCTCCCATGATTAGCATCCAGCAGACACTATTCGAGAAGTCCCCCGCCGGTCGATGTCCGATAGCACAAGCGTATTATGATACGTTTTTATTATACGCGAGTATAAGTGAGTGGAATGTAAGCACCGTAGACTCCGCCGGGCTATATTGGGCGCACGTCGAGAACTGCGACGTGCGCAACGTGATCATGCCCGACGATGACATATACGAGAAGGTTATCGGTGACGAGGTGTGGGACTTGCCGGTGGGAAGGGAGGAGTGATGGCTGAATGGATTAGCGTAGAGGATAGGTTACCAAAATGGGAAAACAGAGAAGATTCACAGTCGTATTATGTATATCTTGAAAATAGTTTTTGGGCTAAACATGCTATCTGGCTTTATGTCGGAAACGGAGAGTGGTACCGTGACGATATTGACAGGATAGAAACTGACGCAGTCACCCACTGGATGCCCCTCCTACCACCACCGGATGCCATCAGCATAGAAGTACACGGAACCGACAAGTTTATTCGGATCGTAAATGGAACGCGAAGTTACATCATCGTTGACGACGACGGCACAGAAGTTGAAGTTACGCAAGATGAGTTCTTCGGTAACCAACCCGCCGATGCGGGACTAGAGAAAGGATAGAGAGATGGAATTAAAAGTAGAACAAGGAAACAAATCAGGACAACTTGTTATAAATGCCTATAATTTATTTGAGTTATTGACATCCGAAGATCAGGAAATATTGTTGCGGGATATGTCAAGACAAACAATCATATTCGAGGAATTAGAAGATCAAATTTCTACCGGATTGAGTACACCTAATTTCAATAGCAAAATATTTGATCTGAGGCAAAAACTAATAACAGAACACATGGGATCAATTATTGCAGAATGGGCAAGCGCAATCATATCAAAATTAACCAAAGCGGTGGAAAATGAACGCCTCGCCAATAAGGATTATTGGGAACTGTATCGCTACGTCAAAGAAAATTATATGTTTGAACGGTATGACAAAAACATGCCTGAAAAAGATCGCGCCGATTATGGAGATACCACAATTTATGCCAATGACATCGCAGATCGTGTGCTGTCGTTGCTAGAGATAGCGAAGGAAGGATAACAAATGTTCCACACAATAATAATCGTAGGTAATTTAGGCCGCGACCCCGAAATGCGTTTTACCCCCAACGGTCAGGCCGTCACTAACATGAGCGTGGCATCATCGAGATCATACACTGGGAGCGAAGGTAACAAGATTGACGAGACAACCTGGTTCAAAGTATCCGTCTGGGGCAAGCAGGCCGAGTCATGTAATACCTACCTGAAGAAGGGTAGCAAGGTTCTTGTCGAGGGTAGACTGCAACCGGATCCCAGCGGCAACCCCCGCACATGGGAAGGTAGCGACGGCGTGACGCACGCATCATTCGAGGTGACGGCTGGCGTGGTCAAGTTCCTGAGTGGGAAGGCGCAGAGTGAATCAGTTGAGCGGTTGAGTAATGATGACATACCGTTCTAAAACCCGCCCCGTGAGATACTGCCTCGCTTACTGGAAGTTATACGATAGGCTGAACAACTGGCCGCTGTGCTGGCTGTGGCAGATTGCGCGTGAGATACACAAGAGGACGTGTAAGGAGTGTCGCAGGTGAAATATTACACAATAGGATATATAATCGCAGAAAACCGGTTTTCTAAGCTAGGTGAGGTAGGTTTTGAATGAGGATGCCTGAACACCGCGCAAAGGGACGTACATCTGACGACCAGTATTGGACACAAGCAACTTGCTATGAGTGCGGACTGCATCATATGGTCAATACTTTCAATGCTAGGGAGAAGTGTCCGCAATGTATAGCCAACCCGCTGCCAAAGAGTAACCGTCCCATCAATGCCAAGGCACATCGTTACTGGTCAGTTGTCTATGACAAGGAGCATGATGAGAATATTCGTTTGCGCAAGGGCGCGAAGTTCACAGAGTATGACATTGACGAGATGGAGCGGCAGGGCGTGATAGCACCTGGTAGCATGTTTAGACACACGAAAACGAGGAAGTATAGGGTGATAAAGGAGAGACGATGAATAAACGCGCGAATTGTTACGAGTGGATAATAGGCCATTACGTGCTGATGCTGTCCCGATGGTGGACGTGGCCGATGGTTACAGTAGAGAGGAGAGATTATGAACAAGAATAAGAATAGTTTTAGAGTGAGATGTAACGATGAATATAATGAGTTTATATTTGCGTATACAACCGTATGGGACAGGCGTGACAGGCGTGAGAAGGATATAACATATTGTCTATATGAGGATGATTTTGCTGCGACAATTCGCAATCCTTCAGATTCTCCGGACACTTATATAGGGCAAAAGAACGCATTACGTAAAATGATGAGCACCACCAATTTTTTTATATATAATAAAGATTACAGAGATATTGTATGGACGCGCTTCTTTGCCATGTGGGGCCGGAACGAACGCGGGGAGGAACCATGCCCCGCCGAGTAGACGATAACCAGCGCGAAATCGTCAAGGCGTTGCGCGAGTGTGGCGCAGATGTTTTCCTTCTCCACGAAGTAGGCAAAGGGTTTCCTGACATAATAGTTGGGATCCGTGGCGCTAACTACCTTATGGAAATCAAGAGTGAGAAAGGTAAGCTGACCCCCGCCGAGATTGAGTTCTTCGACACGTGGAGAGGGCAGAAGGCCTTAGTCCGTAGCGTTGATGAGGCGTTGCGGGTGATGGGAAAGGAGTAGGATTATGGACGATGAGATGTTTGACGAACTTATCGAAAGTGTGAAACAAGGTGGCGAGATATTGCGCAAGATGAAAATAGACAAGATGACTGACCTCAACCGCCGGATGGCGAATCTGATGGGGTATGGAAGTATAAAAGAGGCTAGGTTCTGGCTGGAATCGTTTGATCCCGTCCATGACATAGCTGACACGTTTAAGGTGGTAGAGAGGTTGAGCGATGAATATTACTTAGATCTTCAGCAGGATCGTATCGGCTGGTTTGCTATATTTGTCCCGCGTGGTACTACTAGTTTAGAAAATAGCGCTGAAGCTGACACCCCATCCGAAGCAATCTGCCTGGCTGCTGATAAAGTCGATTATTAATTAATGTCTAAAAAGCACCCTCTCAGACGTGTAGTATATATAGGGACTATTTTATGGGAAATAATCGCGTAGAAGATTTATCACCAACATTAGAGGAAACAGCCTTAATGGGCGTTGATATTAATATTGCGTTGCGCGAACTAACGCATAATGAACAGCGTGCGGTGGTATTGGGTCATTGGGGATATACGCAACGTGAGATTGGAGAGTTTCTAGGAATATCACAGCGCCATGCTGGACGAACATTGCACCGCGCAAAATCAAAACTAAAGGTTATACTAGCGTGAATAGATATTGCCCTTGCGGAAAAGAAATCCACCCAAACCATAATCTTTGTAGAGAGTGCTTGTCTATATATGGCAAAGATAGAAAAGGGTGGCCGGAGTGGTTGAGATTTATGGTTGCGGATATACGTAGGGAAGTTGAATACGAATGCAATCACTATGAGCTAGACATTACCCGTTTAGACGGCGAAGAGAGTATAGATTCTGAGACCGCGAGAAAGATGCGTGGTCGGATCATATGTTAGTAGAGACTAAATCAAATGTTTGTTGCTGCTCGATATGCAACTAAAAAAAGATCGAGTTCAAATGTTATCAAGAATATAGGAGTAAGATATGGATCAAGTATTGCAAGAATTCGCACAGGAGATATTGTTACAACTTGTCTACCTGTTAGTCCCGCTGGTAGTGGTTTGGGCTGGCAAGATGGTTGTTAGTGCATGGACAGAGTTGAAGATGTGGCAGCCAAATATTGCAATGTACATTGAAGACGCTGCTGAGTTTGCTGTAAACGCTGCTGAACAGGTTGGGTTGACAGGGGCGTTGGCTGAACTTGCTGACAGTAAACTGGATTATGCAACCGACATCGCTAAAAAATACTTAGTTTCAAAAGGCTTAAAACATATTGATTTAGATCTATTACGAGCAGCCATTGAGGCCGAAATAAAGAAAGCAAACTTTCCACACGCAGAGGGATAAACATCAATGAGCAATGGCGACTTACTTCACACTATTCAAAATGCAGTAGACGAGGGGGATTCAATACCCCCAAAAGTAACAAATAGATTGATACTTGCGGGAGTAATCGAATTGTATAATAAATTTGAGGATGTGGAGAAGTTGCGCGGTGAAGTTGCTGCCATTCGAAAATGTCACCACGATTACCCTTCATTGACCTGGCTAATTGTTCACAAGCCGAAATCGACCATATTCTGTGTAGTCCTGGTATTGACGATAATCATTGCACTACAGCCATTATTTGAAAAGTTATTCATGTGATCAACCCCGAGCCGAAAGCGGATGAATTTGTCAACTGGACATGGGAAACGATATTAGATAAGACGGAGATAGAGACACATAAGCTAAATGATAACTGGGCAACAGAGTACCAACATTTTATGGCAATTTTTATGCGGCTGAGCGAGTCGCAGAATTGACCTCATAACCGACCTCACACTGGCGCGTGTAGCGCAACACAAACGGAGGTGCGGTTATGGGTGTTTACGGAAGGGAGTAGGATGAACGGCTACGATAACAAGGCAATGCAAGCCCGCGAGGGTGAGGACTGCGAGAATTGCGGACACATAGCCGAACATTGGCATCACGCCGTTGTGAGAAGAATGCGGAGGAAGCCTGAGCTGAATGGCATGTTTCAACCTGGTACACCTCTGCAACTCGTGTCATCGCTGGTTCCACTCAAAAGGTTACGAGGGCAGGCGGATAGCGTTCCAGATGAATTGCAAGCGGTACGGCAAGGATAACATGATGGAGTGGTACGAGGGATTGGATCTGATAACGAAAGAGAGGATGTGGTGACCAACTGGAAGAATAGAATAATAGGATCTGGAGAGTTGCCAGCATCCGAGTTCCTGGCGAACCCGATGAACTGGCGCATTCATCCCAAGCCGCAACAGGAAGCGATGAAAGGCGCGCTAAACGAGATAGGATGGATTCAGGAGGTCATAGTCAACCAGAACACCGGCAACATGATTGACGGGCATTTACGTGTAACGCTTGCAATGCGAGAAGGTGAAGATACGCCGGTACCCGTGAAATATGTTGACTTAACACAAGAAGAGGAACATCTTGCGCTAACTACGCTTGACCCGATTGCTGCAATGGCAGCGGCTGATAAACAGCAGCTTGACGGCCTGATGCAGAATATCCAGACTGGCGAGGCTGGATTGCAGGAGATGTTGAGCGGGCTGGCGGAGGATAATGGGCTGTACTTTGGTGAGGAAGAAGTACCGGAGGACGCCGAGCCGCAGATTGACAAGGCAGAAGAACTGCGCGAGAAGTGGGGTGTTGAAACGGGGCAGATGTGGCAGTTAGGTGAGCATCGGATTGTGTGTGGGGATTGCACGGATAAGTTGGTGGTTGATAGGGTGATGGGCGGAGAGAAGGCGGATATGGTATTCACTGACCCGCCATATAACGTTTCGTATCAAGACAACGAAAGTATAGAGTCCTTAAAGGCGCGAAACCGCAGAACAGACGGATTGGTGGTTAGCAATGATTCGATGACAGACGATGAGTTTGACGCCTTTCTGATTGCGTTCTTGTCTGTATTGCCACTAAAGAACGGAGGCGCATATTACCTGTGCGCCCCGCCGGGGCGCCCAGAGACACAGTTCAGAATTGCGCTTAACAGTGTCTCTGGGCTACAGTTAAGAGAATGCATTGTATGGATAAAAGACGTGTTTGTATTTGGTAGACAAGATTATCACTGGAGACACGAAAGCATCCTTTATGGATGGAAAGATGGGGCTGCGCATTATTTTATAGATGACAGAAAACAAGATACTGTGTGGGAGTATGAGCGTCCGAAAGTCTCCAAGGATCATCCAACGATGAAGCCTGTTGAGTTACCGAACAAGGCGATTGGTAATAGTTCAAAGTCAGGCGAAGTTATATTTGACCCATTCCTCGGCTCCGGCACCACCCTCATTGCCTGCGAACGCCTGCACCGCAAATGTCGAGCAATCGAAATTAGCCCTGCATACGTTGCAGTAGCGATACAAAGATGGGCGAATGTGACAGGATTAGAGCCGGAATTGATAGAAAAGTGACTGTTTTATGCAGAAATAGCGCATAAAATGCAACAAAAGCGTGTAAAATAAGGCAAAGAATAGAGTAATTATTCACAAATTTCACATTGGTGAGGCATGGCAAGAATAAACAAAAAGAGAGTAAAAGACGCATTGCACAAGTACAAGGGTGCTGCGTATCTTGCAGCTAAACATATTAACTGTACCCCAAAAACTATTTACAACTATATAAATAAATATGATGATTTGCGCGAGATAAAAGAAGATTATGACGAAGAGGTCAACGATATTGCAGAATTAGGATTGCGTGAATCTGTAATAGCTAAAAGAGAATGGGCAATAAAGTACCAATTATCAACTAAGGGTAAATCGAGAGGATACGTAGAGAGACAAGAAACAGATTTCGCAATCAAAGGCGATAAAACAATATTTGTTGTAGGACACGGGATAGAAGATGCAAAAGATAACGATTGATCCTGGCCTTTATAATAAAATATATTACTCGCACATAAAGGATTCACAAAGAACGCAGATATTCTTTGGTGGATCGTCTTCAGGTAAGTCAGTGTTTCTTGCACAGCGTACAGTAGAGGATGTTCTTGCAGGTGGTCGTAATTACCTGGTATGCAGGGCTGTTGGCAGAACTATCAGACGCTCAGTGTATAACGAGATAGTCAAGGTTATTCGTGATTGGGGCCTGAGCGAGTTCTTCAATATCAATAAGTCCGAGTTAATAATCACTTGTGCGAATGGTTATCAGATTATGTTCTCAGGGCTTGATGATGTAGAGAAGGTGAAATCAATGACGCCTGAGAATGGCGTTATAACTGATATATGGGTGGAAGAAGCTACAGAGACAAACCACGACGCTGTAAAGCAACTATATAAGCGGCAACGTGGTAAGAGTGAAAAGCCTAAACGGTTGACGATGAGTTTCAACCCTATACTGCAAACACATTGGATCTATTCTACTTATTTCAAGAATTGGGACGATGAGCAGACAGTAAAAGATACTGACAAACTACTCGTCCTGAAAACGACCTATAAAGATAATGAATATCTGACAACAGAGGACATTGCAGACCTTGAGAATGAGACAGATGAATATTTCTACAATGTTTATACTTTGGGACTGTGGGGGACGCTCGGTGATGTCATCTTCAAGAATTGGAAAGTTGTTGACTTATCCGATACCAGGAAACGATATGACACATTCCATAATGGCCTTGACTTCGGATTCGCTGCTGACCCGGCTGCAGTACTCGTAACAGCTAGGAATGCTGCAAAGAAGGAAATATATATCTTCGATGAGTTATACGAGCGTGGATTGACAAATGATATACTTGCAGAAGAAGTTATTAGGATGATCGACCAGGATTACATCTATTGCGATTCTGCTGAACCAAAATCGATACAAGAATTAAAGAATCATGGCGTTAGAGCGTTGGCAACCGAGAAGGGCGCAGATAGTATCTTACATGGGATCCAATGGTTGCAGCAGAACAAGATATTTGTAGACAAGAACTGCGTGAATATGATCATGGAGTTTCAACAGTACCAATGGCAAAAAGATAAGGACGGCAACAGTATTAAGAAGCCGGTAGACAAGGTTAATCATCTAATTGACGGGTTGCGATATGCCTATAACCGTGAATGGAAACAGAAGCAGGTAGCAAGGAGCTATCAAGGATGACTGTTGAACTAATACAAGGTGATTGCCTAGAAGTGATGAAGGGCATGGCTGACAAGAGTGTGGACGCTGTGGTAACTGACCCGCCGTATGGGAAAAAGTGGGCGCGTGGCTCAAACAGTTTTGGAACAATCCCTCAAAACGGCGTTAAAGCAGAAAGCGTATCATGGGACAACCGCCCATCAAAAGAATATTTCTATGAATTACAAAGATTATCAAATATGCAGGTTATTTGGGGCGGTAACTATTTTACAGATTATTTGCCGCCAACTAACTGCTGGCTAGTTTGGGATAAGTTAGGCTCAATGAAAGATGGAGCGCCTTTTGCTGATGTGGAGATGGCATGGTGTTCTCTTAATAAAGTTGCCAGAAAATTCACTTTACGAAACAGAGGTTTTATAAAGGACAGTAAAGATATAAAATACCATCCAACACAAAAACCATCAGAACTAATGACTTGGGTTATTCAAAATTACACGCAACCAGGCGATACCATCCTTGACCCATTCATGGGTTCGGGAACAACCGGCGTGGCTTGCGTGCAGACAGGTAGAAACTTCATCGGGATTGAGATAGATGAACAATATTTCAAGATAGCCGAGAAGCGAATAGCCGAAGCGCAGATGCAACCTAATCTGTTTATTAGTGACAAAGTGTCACAAGGATAATTTATGTCAGATATTGAAACTGCATTTAATGCGATAAAGAATAAGCAGCCTAAGTTTACAGAATACATAAATTATTACAACGGTGATCATCCGCTTGTGTTCTCATCTAAACGACTTAAGACTATATTTCCTAATTCAGAACTCAAGTTCTCGGAGAACTGGTGCTCAGTTGTAATCGACAGCGTTCTTGACCGGATCGAATTGCAGAACTTTTCAGGAAAGTCGGACGCAGAAACTAAGGCGCTAAATGACCTATGGATGCAGGGCCAGATGAATGACGAGGCTGACAGATTGCATGAATCCATGTTGGTGACTGGAGAAGGATATTTAATAGTGTGGCCAGATGAAGAAAATAAGGCCCAGGCGTTCTATAATGATCCGCGCAAGTGTTATATGCAGATGGACGCAGAAAACCCTAAAATACCATCATGGGGCGCTAAAATATGGATAACTGAAGCGAATGCCTGGCGGCTAAACTTGTATTATTCAGATAGAATTGAAAAGTATGCAACAAAGTCGCGCAGTGATAAGGCTTATCCAGATTCTTACAAAGAATTCAAAGAGTTCATAGATGAGCCGGTAATACAGAATGAATACGGATTGATCCCAATGTTCAAATTCGGCAAGAAAAGCGAGCTGAAGAACATCATACCGTTGCAGGCTGCAGTAAATAAACTCTTTTCAGATATGATGATCTCAAGCGAGTTTGGATCATTTAGGCAGCGATACATCCTTACAGAATCAGATGTTAGCACACTAAAGAATTCACCAAATGAGATATGGACTATTCCAGACACAGACGCGAATGTTGGGGAGTTCGGAGTAACAGAGTTGAGCAACTTTATCGGTGGCATGACTGATATTAGAACGACTATCAGCACAATTAGTAAGACACCTAAACATTACTTTTTCAACAAAGGAGGTGATCCCTCTGGGGAGGCCTTGATTGCTATGGAGGCTCCTCTCAACAAGAAGTGCGATAATTACATCAAGTCACTTATAGAATACTGGCGTGATGTAGTTGGTTTCATGGCGGTTATTGATAACCTGAATATTGACGTAGAGAATATTACACCAGTGTTCGTACCACCTGAAACAATACAACCGAAAACAGAATCCGAGATAATGCAAGCAGAAGTAGGTATCGGATTGCCTGTTGTAACCGTGTTACGTAATCATGGTTGGACAGATGCAGAGATAAAACAGTATGAGAAGGATAAGGCCGCCGAACAAATGGCAAACGCTGAATTAGCTGCTGCTTACATGGACCAGGCGCGTAGGAATAGCAACGAGGATGAAGAATAATAAATGCCCGAATATCCAATAGATGATCCCGTAGTTGTTCAAACAATGCGGCTATTCAAGATCGAACTGCTGGCCCGTGAACACCGTCAAATGCAAGAGATGGCTCAGGCGTGGTTACAGGTCGAGCGCACATTGCGGGACAAGATTGGATTGCTGGCTCAAGAAGCCTATGATTTATCATTGGCAGGTAAAACGCTGTCACGGTCTAAATTGTATAATATGGATAGGTATAGATCGCTATTATCGCAAACGCAGGTTGAATACCAGAAGTACGCTGTATGGGCTACAGACTTCACGACAACAGGTCAAGCGCAAATGGCTAAGTTAGGAATGGATCAATCATATCAGGCAATGAGCGCGGTCTATTCTGATGTTGGATCTATAATGCCATATTTTGAAAGGTTGCCGATTGAGGCGGTCCAGAACATGGCCGGTATTGCTGGGAACGGTAAACCGCTTGGCAACTTACTAAAAGAACGATTAACCGTGAACGTAGTTAGTAAAGATACATCATGGGACGTAATGAATCGATTGACCAACACGCTAATAGATGGTACTGCGTTAGGTCGTAATCCATCTGTAACGGCTGGCTTGATGAAAGCAGATCTGACTGGTGGATTGAATAAGGCAATGACAATAGCGCGAACTGAGCAATTGAGAGTATACAGGGAAGTAAGCGCACAGAGTTATGAACAGTCAGGATTGGTCAAGGGTCACAAGAGACTAACGGCACATGATAGCAGGGTGTGCGTTGGGTGCCTGGCTGATGAGGGTACAGTTTATCCAGTTACAGAACCTATACCGGATCATCCTAACGGAAGAGCAGAGGTTGAAGGCAACTTAATAGCATCCTCTTCACCGACTGCCTTCGAAACCATTAGCTACAATGGAGATATTGTCGTCATTAACACTGCCTCTGGAAAGTTCCTTCCCGTCACCCCGAACCACCCTATATTGACTCAGCGTGGATGGATTCCTGCTAAGTTCATCAAGAAAGGTGATGATGTACTCAACGACAACATCGGAGAGCGGACTTCTACTGGAATGAGTCCAAACAAAAACCATGTTCCAACCCTTGTTGAGAATATACCGAGTTCTTTCAATATGACCAGTCTTGGAAGCGTGCCAGAATCCACCAAAAATCTCTATCGCGACAGGATAGATGGCAAGGTCGATGTTATATTTATCAATAGCTTTTTGTGGAACAGTTGCGATGCCTTTGATCGCGAGCATATCATAAAGCACTTTTTCGGTAGCGGACATACAGGATTGTCTTTCCTCACGAGTTTTGGCAATCTTACATCTATGTTCAAAGGATTGTTTTTTACCGCGCCACCACTCTTGAGCATTGAGCATAATGGTTCTTTTCTCGGAGTCAGACATTCTGCTAGCGCGCAATCTATTGGATTCAGTAATGGATCTTCTAACGATATTGTTTTCAATAAGAATACGTCTTATAACGGATCTGGAAACATTATAAGCAATAGAGATAGCCTTTTCAGAATCGCCGGAAATGTACCTGGAAACAATATCGCTTTCAGGAAGAGAAAGTTTACAAGTAGAGTTAGCGGATATTTTGATACTCTTAATCTTGGCTCTTTCGGATTCATTCCTAAAGTGTCCTTGAGCCTTGATTTGATTCGCGAGTCGCTTATAAGAAGTGTGCCATTTAGAGGCAGCATCCTCAATGCTATCGCCGGAAATATAATCTTTGATCGCGTTACTAATGTTGATGTCAGGTGCTTTTCTTGTCATGTTTATAGTCTCCAAAATCAAGAGGAATGGTACAGCAGTAACCATATTATATCACATAACTGTACCGGCGTTCCTATTGTCAAGGGAATGAAAGAGATAAAATGGCAGGGTGGCGAAAGTTGGCTGAAGACACAGCCGGAAGAAATGCAGCGTTCAATTTTGGGCGATGGTCGTTATAATCAGTGGAAGGATGGAGCTAGTTTCAAGAGCTTCAGCGTTATCAAGCGTGACCCTGTTTGGGGTGATAGCGTTATACCGGCCCCGGTAGGGGATTCGATCAAAAATAAATTGAACAAAGTGAGTAATGTTAATAAGGATTATCTGCCCAGAATAACAACGAATAATCCTTATCTAGGAACAAGAACGGTAACGGATGAAGAAATATTAAGATTTGGAGAAAGAGTAAAGTCTATGCCACCTGCAATAAGAAATCTTGAACCCGTAGAGGGTAAATTTAGAGAATATCGAAGGTTATCTCATGGCGAGTTTTCTACAATTCAATCAGACGATACGTTAAGTTTCGGCATTGTTAAAGATGCAAAATTATCGCCATATGGCAGTGCGTTTAACAGAAAAGGTGTATATATTAGCGAAGAATTTGTTGGAACAATGATACAAGACCATGAATATATACATTCTTTGGTAGACAGAAATCGAATATTATTTACAGCAGTTGAAGATAATTATAAACCACCTTTTTTGTACGGGCACGCAAAAACGGCCGGGCGAAAAATGAGCGAGCAATTTACAATGACAATGTCTGGATATTCAGAAAATAGAAAAGGGTGGATTGATAATATCTATGACATTATAAAAATAGATGATAGAACACTTGGTCTTGTAGATGCAGAATCACAGGTGTTAGAAGTTGAGCGGTTATTAAGAGGTACAGGGTTATGGTAAAAGTTGACTATTCCAAATTGTCGTTTATTGAGATCATAAAAATAATAATAAAGGCTGAAACCCCACACAAATAAGGATGTAAAATGACTCAAACTTTAAACCTTTTACCTGCTGGAGAATACGAATTAATCAAACGTACAGCCAAAGGCATATATGTATTAATTGGCAAGGATAAAGTTTATATACCATATTCAGAAACGCTAAACGATTCTATATTCTCAGAAGAAGATAGTAAAGATGTAGTTGAATAATCGCATCTATTATGCTACAATGACAGCATAGGAAAGGATAAGAAGATGTTTAGGCGATTTGTAGGGCAGTGTTGCGAAGATGTCATTGAGAACATAAGAGAAACAGACAAAACCATTGCTGAATGCGAAAGGATGCTTGCTGTAGAAAAAGAACGGGTAGACATTATGTACGGCGTGTTTTGTGCAGATTGCAAACATTTTAACTTCGGTAATGGTCAACGTAATGATGTTTTGTGTAAAGATAGTAAATGTCTGTTGTTTAGATTTATGAGTTACAGTCACTTGACAGATACGGTAAAAGATATGGTTATAGATGCATTAGTTAGAAAGGCTTACCCATGAACACATCAGGTAGTTTACCATCAATAATAGCGATAATCATGGTAATGGTAGGGTTATGCTTTGCGGTGTTTATGATAGCAGGATTATTAGGTGTTTATTAGTGAAAGGGTAACAATATGACTAAAATAAAAGAGTACGGCGGGATATTCGCAATCGCAGGCGGATGCTTCTTGTTCGGCCTGGTCGTGGGATTATACATTATTGCAGCGTCATTGTGTGTGTATTGATATGAATAAAGTTTCAGCAGGGGCATGTTTATTTTTTTGGTTGCAGGGTTTATGCTACGGGATGCTTTTATATGCGTGGATTATAGGGGATCTTTCTAAATGAACGATGAGCTGAGAGAAGAACTAGACGACAAGGCTAACGAGATCAGTTTTCGACTGCTAACGCATAACGAAGCAACCGAAACACAGTACCAGCTTATCAGGGATATATTAGGGATAATATTTGAAGATGTTGCCGACACCAATCAAGCGTAGCTATTCCCCAGATCGCAACTTCTGGGTTATAATTAGACGAGCGTTAATAATGATTTTAGGCGCAATAGAGGATATGTTGGGAATGGATAGGTCAATAGTACCAAAGCGTAAAAGATAACAATTAAATAACAGTCCCCGGGAAACCTGCGGCATATTAATAAGTCACCGAGAAATCAGTGATTTATCAATATGTCGCTTTTTTTATTATATGGCGAGAAGCCAAAAAGGAGTAACGAGATGTTACGCAAAGTTTATGAAGCCGACAAAGGCGGAGCGGGAAGTTCAGCCGATGAAGGAACACCACCAACACCAGATACACCAACACCAGACGCCATAACTTGGGAGGCCGTGCTAGCGGGCCTCACAGACGAGGCTAAGACACTGTACCAGGATCATACTAGCGGATTAACCAGCGCACTTGACAAAGAGCGTGATGCTCGAAAGGATCAGGAGAAATCGTTAAGAGATTTAGCGAAACAAGCAGAAGCTGGAAGTGATGCACAAAAGCAATTAACTGAGATTGCTGACAAACTGGTAACAGAAACAAAGAGGGCTGACTTCTTCCAAGAAGCGGCAAAGCCGGAGATCGGGTGCCGTAGCACAAAAGCAGCCTTCACACTCGCACTTGCAGATGATCTATTTGACAAGCGCGGTAACGTAAACTGGACAGCTCTCAAAGAGAGTTACCCGGAACTATTTGGAGTAACACCAAAGCCGACCGCTGATGCTGGAGCTGGTAGAAATACCGGAATCGCTGGGGAGTCAGTCGATGATAGGATCAGAAAGGCGGCTCATAGATAACAGGAGATAATATGCCATACAATAGCATAATTGATGCCGATTGCGCGGATTCACTTATTCCCGTAGAAGAGGCGAATGAAATAATTAAAGGCGTGCCACAACTTTCACATGTTTTGAGCATGGCCAAAAGATTACCCAATATGTCTAGCGCAACAAAGACAATGCCGGTAATCTCATCTTTACCAACTGCCTATTTTGTTAATGGCAGGACTGGATTAAAGAACACAACTAGAATGTGCTGGGAAGACAAGACCATTACCGCCGAAGAACTTGCGGTGATCGTTCCTATTCCACAAAGCATTTTGGACGATAGTAAATACCCAATTTGGGCCGAAGTAAAACCGTTGTTAATGGAAGCATTTGGTGTTGCGATTGATGCAGCCGTTCTTGTAGGAACTAACGCCCCTGCTTCTTGGCCGGATGACATTCTAACAGGTCTTGTAGCTGCAGGAAATGATGTAACACTCGGATCCGGCGCTGACCTTTACGAAGAAGTAATGGCTGAGACAGGCATTATTAGCCTAGTTGAAGCTGATGGATATTTACCAACCGGGCATTTAGCATTAACTGAAATGCGCGGCAGACTTCGTAACCTTAGAGACACAGAGGGCAATCTGATCTTTACCTCATCCATGCAAGGTGTTTCTGATTACGCGATTGACGGTCAACCAATGCAGTTTGTGCGCAACGGT
>Ga0307928_10000605_pt1 | contig 27076 bp, 39 predicted proteins | sample AceLakmetagen232_FD_201815 | JGI IMG/M metagenome (GOLD analysis project Ga0307928, IMG submission 201815) | Saline water microbial communities from Ace Lake, Antarctica - #232 | ecosystem: Environmental > Aquatic > Non-marine Saline and Alkaline > Saline | place: Antarctica: Ace Lake... | reverse complement strand
TGAAGGTATATGAGTGGTTAGGTGATGCAGGAGATATGGTTATTGAACCGATACTTGTACCTGTAGATGTTTACATGGATAAGCTATCAATCACAGTAGCAGGGGGAGACTTACCAGATATCATAAACATAGGCAATCAGGATCTATTCCATGAATCATACACACCGGATTTTGCACTTGCAAAAGACATAGGTACAAAAGGTTTATTAGTTCCATTATCTGATAACTTAGATAAACTTCCACATTATAAATTATGGTTAGACAAATACGAGGAATACAAAGGTGGTATTACATCACCAGACGGTAAAATCTATTTCGCATCAGTGGTTAGAAGCTATAACCCGACATCAAGTTTGGGAGGAGTGATCCGAAGCGATCTTGCAGATACGATGAATTTTGAAACATTTGACGATCTGTATAATACACTGAAAGCTATGCAAGATAAGGCAGACACACCAATATGGACTAACAGAAACGGCATACTGGATTTAAACTTGTTATCATATAGTTTCGGAACTTCATTGATTGAATTTCCATACTATGACCAATATGCAGAAACATTTGTTAATCCGGTAGCAACACAGAATTTCAAAGATGCTATATTGTTCTTAAAGAAATTAGTCGATGAAGGAATATTAACACCTGAATGGTCGGCATATCCTGAACCACAATGGTACGCAGATGCAAAAGCAGGAGATTGTCAGTTCTGGGTAGATAATATGATGAACGCTCCAACACATAATAACGGCTTAAAGGAAAATGGACTATCAGGACAGTTTGAAGCATTTGTACCTCCAATGTATAACGGCAAGTTTTACGGCTGGGCAGGTAAGAGCAGATTCAGTACCACTGGTTCTGTTGTGAGTGCAAAGACAGAGTTACTCGATAATATTCTTGCTATGTTAGACTGGACGTACGACACAGCAGCATCACATGATAAATTGTATTGGGGTGAAGAAGGAATCACCACTAAACAGTTAGCATCAGGTGAATTTGGTAACACTGAGAAGGGCGTACAAAAAACCGATGCTTTCAAAAATATAATTACCGAGATATACGGAGTAGGCGAAAATAGTAACTGGATGAAAGTATTTACAGATGTCGAATACTATAATGACAGATGGTATGACGGAGCAAGATTGTGGGCTAAACATGGTAAGGTATACGGCGATAATGTTTATACCTATTCAATCCCTTCTGTAGCACTTGACGAGGCAGACAGCGAAACATTCAAAGAAATTGCAACACCGTTAAATACCTTTATTACAGAAAATGTAACAAACTTCATAAACGGTAAAACACATATGGATAATTTTGACGCATTCGTGATTGAGGTTGAGGATATGGGCATTCAAACATTAGTGGATATGTATAACAAATAGGGAGATATCATGAAAGTAGATACTATATATTATACTGTAAAAGCTAATACTGATAAGGTGATAAGCCCGATACTGATACCCATAAATCCGGCAAGTATGTTTGTATTGAGAGCGTTATTGAAAGCTAAATGGCATATGGATAAGTTTGAAAAGGGTATGGATAGTATAAAACATTTGGCAAGGTAATAACAAATAGAACTGAAAATATGCTGATATAAATTATTTGGAAGATAATCCATTTTATAAAAAAATGTGATTGCGAAGGTTCGAATCCCTCTATCAGCATAACAGAATAGGAGGGCAGCTGTTATGGTTGCCCTTTAATTATAAAGTAGGTGAATGAGATATGGCAGGCAAAAATAAAGGTGGTAGTCCAATAACTATCGATAGGGCTAAATTGATAGAAGAATTTAAAACATTTGTAGAAGTGGAAGACTACCCACATATTAACGCTTTTTGTTTACAATGCTTTGATGGAGAAGGAATAGCACGTAGTAGATTATACAATTTATGTAAAGAATACAAAGAGTTAGAGGACACTAAAAAAAAGGCGTTGATGAAACAACAGCTATATTTAGAAAAAGGTGGTCTGAAAGGTGAACTTAATAGTACTATGAGTATCTTTATATTAAAACAACCTTGTCATGGTTACACTGATAAACAAACAGTTGAGAACATAGGCGAGCAAACGATATATGTTGATATAGTTGACGAAGATTCGGAGGAGTAGGAAATGAAACGATACATAACCGTTGAGCAGTTGAGGGGAGTTAAAATAGAAACATTATCAAAATACTTTAAATATAAAGAAAAACAAACATTTTTGTATGAACACGAAATATGTAGAGATTATTTCACTATCGGAAGAATGATTGAATACTTGGGTGATTGGCTTGAATCTATCTACATCATGGGTAATGCCTACCGTGTAGCAATAGAAATACCACAAGGAACACACACTCTTGATAAGGGTCATGCATGGTCTTGCTATGAATTGTGTGATTCACTATGGAAAGCCGTTAAAGAAAAAATAGAACTTGAGTATAATGTCAGTGATTAATCTACAGATAAACAGTAAAATTTTTAACAAATGCTATCTGAATTATTTGAATACGGAAACACCATTCCAGATATTTTACGGTGGTAGTTCATCAGGTAAATCTGTGTTCATGGCTCAACGGTGTATAATAGATATGGCAAGAGGCGGTCATAATTATTTATGTGTTAGGAATGTTCAAAAGACTATTCACAATAGTATGTTTAATGAGATATGCAAGACCATCACCAGATTCGGTCTAACTAAGTTTTTTAAGGTCAATAGATCTGATTTAAAGATAACATGTGATAATGGCTATCAGATTCTATTTGCAGGCTTAGATGACGTAGAGAAGGTCAAGAGTATCACTCCGGTCAAGGGTGTACTAACAGACATATGGATAGAAGAAGCCACAGAGGTCGGTCAGAACGATGTCAGACAGCTACAGAGAAGGTTAAGAGGTAAGGCAAAGGTAGCAAAGCGTATTATGTTGAGTTTTAACCCGATATTACAAAGCCATTGGATATTTACCGAATATTTCAAAGGCTGGGATGATAGCAAGAACTCATATGCTGATGGTAAGGTAAGTATCTTGAAAACCACATATAAGGACAATCTCAGATTCTTAGATAAAGGCGATATTGCATTGTTGGAAGATGAAACAGATAAGTATTACTATGAGGTTTATACACTCGGTAATTGGGGAGTATTGGGTAATATCATATTCAGAGATTGGGTAATGCGAGACTTGACAGAAGAAATGAAATCCTTTGATAAGTTCAGGAACGGCATTGACTTTGGTTTCTCTGAACCTGCTGCAATAATACGGTCACACTATAACAGCAATACCAAAGATTTGTTTATATGTGATGAGGCATATGGCAGGGAGATGTCTAACGAGGATTTATACAGAGAAGGTACAGAGATGTTCGGTAAAGAGTATGTTGTCTGTGATAGTGCAGAACCTAAGAGTATAGCCCGATTGCGTAAGTTAGGTATGAATGCCTTGAAAGCAAAGAAGGGCAAGGACAGCGTTAATTTCGGTGTTGATTGGTTACGTGACCAGAACATCATTATCAATACATCATGCCAGAACTTCAAAAACGAAGTACAGCAGTATAAACGGCGAGAAGATAAAGATGGTAATGTATTGCGTGATCCGGTAGACAAGTTCAATCACCTGATCGATGCACTACGATACGCATACGAAGATGAAATGACAAGCAGGAAAATGACAGCGGCTAAGGCGTTTATGTAAGGGGAGATAATAAGTTATGTTGAAGGATGTTTACAAAGATAAATCATGTGCATATTGCAAACATAGGGTGGAAGATTATAGGGATTGCTTTTTACCACGACAAAACCCTGTTGATTATAACTTTAAGCCGATTCAAGTTACATCACCAGAACAAACCTGTTCTAAACTCGACGTACAACTGTATTATACAATAGATGGTGAGATTCAGAGATATGAAGATGATAATAACGATAAATGTTTTGAAAATAGAGGGTGAGTGATATGCTGAATATGGAATGGATAATAGAGAAAATCAGAACAGATGGCGAAAGCATTATGTCAGAGGTATTATCTGATTTAATAAAGGATCATCAGGCAAAAAAAGATAAGATGATATCGAACTATAAGAGGTATCAGGCATCAGAAGATCCTGATGGTGTTCCTATATTCTCAAGAACGTTTGATGATAAGTCAAAGATAAACAGGCAGGATAATAACGCTTTTGATACTGATATTATTGATGTTAAGCTGGGGTATATGGTAGGTAACCCTATTATATATCAGTTAGGCAAAGAGAAGTATATAACACCTGCTGATGAAGCAGATATATTTGACGAAAAGCGTTATGCACTCGATTATAGTGTTATAGGCGATTTTAATATTAGAAATGATACAGATGATTTAGACGGTGAAACATTGAAGTTAGCATCTATATGCGGTTATGGTGCAAGGCTGTTATACATAGATACAGAGGGCAATGAACGAGTTAAAAACATCGAACCATGGGAATGTATCTTTATCAATGACGGCTCATTGAACGAAGCACAGTATTCAATGCGGTACTATGAAATTACAGTAGGAACAAATAAGTTTTATTATGTTGAGTGGTACGATGATAAATTTGTAACATATTATATTACAGAGGCAGATATCAACGATACCGAAGGCACTCAAATGTTGTTCATACCATATGAGCGAGATGGCAATTTCCAGATACCTCATATGTTTGGCGGCAATCCATTATATGAGTTTCTAAACAATGAAGAAGAACAGGGCGATTGCGATAAGGTATATAAGCTGATTGATGATTATGACTTTGCGTTATCTGATGTAGCATCGGAAATAGAGCAGTTCAGATTGGCGTATATGGCGTTTTACGGTATAGTTCCCGATGCAGATGTTATTGAAGCAGCAAAGAAAACAGGTGCGTTTGGCATGCCTGACACCGATTCAAAGATTGAGTTTGTAACAAAGGATTTAAATGACGATGTAGTCGAACACCATCTTGATAGATTAGATAAGAATATATACAGGTTCGCTAAGTCGGTAAATTTCGATGATGAAGCATTCGGCAGTAATGTATCAGGCATTGCAATGAAATTTAAAATGTTCGGGTTAGAAAGTAAATGTATTATATCAGAACGTAAATTTAACACAGCCCTGAGAAACCAATATAAGCTACTAACACCTGTATGGAAAGCTAAGGGTACAGATATAGACTATCTCGATATGAACTTCATATGGACACGTAACTTCCCATTGAACCTACTTGACGAAGCACAGACAGCACAGCTAATGAAGGGTATATTCCCTGATGAAATAATATACGGTTTAATGAGTTTCATTGACGATCCCGACAAGGTTATTATACAGATGGCAGCACAGAATGAGAGTATGATTGATATGGATGCACCGTTAGAGGTTGAGGAGCAGGAGGAAGAAGAATAGTTTTATTTGGAGGTAAATAGAACAATGTTAAATGATGATAAAATGGGAGTATATCAGATATTAAATATTAAGAATAGATATAGATATATAGGGGCAACAGGCAGGACATTAAAACTGATATGGTGTGTGACAAGAAGTCATCTAAGAGCAGGTACACATAAAAATGAATACCTACAAGAGGCTTATAATAAATACGGCGAAGAATGTTTTAAATTTGAGATTTTAGAAGTAATAAAAATGAGAGAAAGTTGTGTTGTAGCAAAACAAAAATGGTTAGACAAATTGAATCCTGAATACAATATTGTTAGGCTTGTAGGTAAAAATGTAGGGCAGAGACATACAGAAAAAGCAAAACAACATATGAGTAATGCACAGAAAAATACTTGTGTAGAAAAGAGAAGAAACGGCGAGATGATGACTACAAGAGAGGCTGTGGAAAATAAGAAGGAATATGCGAAAAAATATCAACCAGAATACAACACAATTCACAAAGAACATATAACGACACGCGGTAAAAAATATCGAGAAACCCACAAAGAAGAAAGAGCGATATACGATAAAAAATACTATGCAAGCAACAAAGAACATATATTAGAATACAAGAAAGAGTATCAAAAAACATACAGAGCAAAAAAGAAACTCGAAAAACAACAGGTGATGCAATGCCTAATGACAAAGTAAATTGGATTGATGCGATTAATAATCCGCCAGATAAACAACACAGCCCATATCTGTGTTATGTAAAACATACATCAGAAACTTTATATATTAATGAAGAGTGGAAAGGTGTAAATTATGATAATACTACTTATAGCTGCATAGTAGGGTATTATAGCAAAAAGTATGGATGGATAGATGGATGGTGCAATAAGCAGGATATAATTTTTTATATGGAGTTACCAAAAGCACCTGAAGGATATGAAAAACCACAACCATTAAAAATACCCTCTAACGTGGTTGAAATGTTTAAACATAGGTAGGTGATGAATAATGTCAATAACAAGCGATTTGAACGATGCTGATAAAGCAGCAGCACGAAGATTAAAGTTTATCGAAAGACAGACACGTAATAATTACAAGAAGTCATACAAACAGATTAGGAGTATCTTTGCAGAGGCAACTGCTAAATATGAGGTAGGCGGTAAGCTGACATATGCCGAGATGGTGAAGTATGACAGATTAAAACGTATGGAAAAAGAGATGCAGAAGGAACTAACATCACTATACGCAAAGGATCATAGACTGCTTGTGAACGGTATGACAGTAGACTACAAAGACGAGTATTTCAGAACAGGGTATGCATTAGAAAAGGATATACAGGCTAAGTTATCTTATATACCGATAGATGAGGCACGTATCACAGCAGCTATACAAAACCCGATTGATGGTCTGACATTGGATGATAGGTTTAAGCGAGATAGAGCAAATATAATCAGCAAGACTAATCAGGAAATCACAAGGTCATTAATCAATGGTGATAGTTATGGTAAGACAATGAAAGCAATCAAGGGCTTATATGCAGGTGATGCAGCTAAAGCTATAAAAATAGCAAATACTGAGACACATCGTATTAATAATATAGGCAGGTTTGCAAGTCTCGAACACGCTGATAAGTTGGGGGTGAAAACTGAAAAGATATGGGTTGCTACGTTAGATAGCAGGACAAGGTCGGCACATCAAAGCCTTGATGGCACAGGTGTTAGTATGACAGAGAATTTTACAAGCAGTAACGGCGGTTCAGGGCTATATCCCGGCAGTTTAGGCACAGCAGCGGATGATATTAATTGTCGTTGTACATTTAGGGTAGAAGTAGCAGGAATCAAGCCAGAGTTTAGAAGGGCAAGAGGCGAAGGAATAATACCATACACGAATTACAAAGATTGGGCGGAGGCTCATAAATTAGCGGAGGTAGCATAATGGCACTAATAAAAAGCATGATGTTGGTAACATTCGAGAAAGGCGATACAGTAAAGCAAAAAAATAACCTGAAAAAGCTATTTGAAGATAAAGGGTTCAAAATAATTCATGAGGTCAAAATGCAGAAAACAAATGTCGTGAAAGAATGGGTTATGATGGGTGCTATTCAATATGGCACATTTGAAAGCATGGATATTAAAACAGGTGTCGGCAAACTACCGGAAGATATCAAACCAGCCTTTGGATTCAATCCAGCAGGAGGTAATGAATGAAAATTGCTGCACTAATACAGGCGAAAGGTACAAGCACAAGAGTACACCTAAAAAATAGACGTGTTGTCGCTGGTAAATCATTAGTAGAGTGGGCTATAGATATCGGTATGCAGTCAAAGTACATTGATGAGGTTTTTGTTAGCACTGAGTGTGATATAATACAATCAATGGCAGCAAAGGCAGGTGCTATTCCGATTGATAGACCACATCAATTAATATTACCTAAGTCAGGCGGAGGTGCAACACAAATACATGCATTAAAAGAAATGATGCAGTTTGATGATTATGACTATGTGGTAAATTTATGGTGTACATCGCCATTAGTGCAAAGTTGGCAGGTAGATGACGCAATAGAGAAGTTCACTAATCAGGAGTATACAAAGCAATTAACAGCAGTTACAAAGGTAAAAAGCACAGAATTAATACATATTCAATTTGTCGATATTAGGAGTGAATTGTTATTAAGTCCGTTTGGTGCTGCTGGTCTTCCTGTTCATTATCTTATGATGCCGACAGTAAGAACTAACGGAGCATTCGGAATATATAACCCGAATGTAATTGATTACAGCAAGTTACCGGATATCACAGAAGATATGACGTTTGAATATGTGGATGCCTTATATGCAGGTGCTTGTGAGGAATTTCAAAAGGATATCAATAAAACATACGGCTATGAGATTGACGATATATCGGGATGGGATATCGACACAGAAGATGATATATTACTGGCAGAATATTTCTTGACACTACGGAAATCAAATGGAGGTAAAGATGAATAAGGCAGGATATGAGGCACAGACAGAAGCAGTAAAAGAGAAGATAGCACAGGAGGATTTACAGCACGCACTTGATAAACAGAGGACAGCATCAGCCGAAGAAATGAAACAAGCAAGGTTGGCAAGACCACATGTAACAATACCTGATAGGGAAAGAATAACCAGGACTCAGGTCAATAACGGATATTTTGACGATACAGAGTTAGATGATTACACCTTTGAATCAATGGGATTAGATGAAACTGAAAGGGATTACGTTATCGGATTGATGAAAGATAGAAAAAAGCAAATGAAATTAGAATGGGCTGAAACTCCACCAAATGAGCCGAGGGAATTCGGCGAGATTGCAAAGGTGTATGATAGCGAGGTAATAGCCAGCTCGATGATTGAGGGGGAAGTTCCTGATACAATCCAATTTAGCAACTTCCTAATCGATGGTTCGGTAGATGATGAGGCACTCAAGATCATAAGGACAAAGGCAAAGAAACAATTAGATGAAGCCAGAGCAAAGCTATACAAAACAAAGGTCAAGAAGGTCGCTATAGTAGGCACAGCTATGACGTATAAAAATGCACCTTATGACGATCCATCATGGGAGATTTGGGGATTGAATGACCACTGGAATAACTTACCGAGAGCGACACGATGGTTCGAAGCTAACAATGCAGCGTGCAGGATAGCCAAAGTATCTCATAAACCAGATATGTTACGTGTTGATTGGTTGAAAAAGTGTCCGATACCTGTGTACATGGAAGAACATTACGACGATATCCCGATGTCGGTCAAATATCCATATGATGAAGTAAATGATTTTATATGTGATTTAGACGAATCGGGCAGAGACTATTTCACCAATTCGGTATCATTTATGATAGCACTTGCTATATACGAGGGATTTGATGAGATATCATTATATGGTGTTGATATGGCGGTAGGCTCAGAGTATGAGAAGCAAAGACCATCGTGTGAATTTTGGGTAGGTCTTGCAAAGGGTAGAGGTATCAAAGTATACATACCTGATAATTCAGATTTGTTAAAAACAATGGTTGTATATGGCAGGAGTACAAAGATAGAACCGTTTATTATGAAGATGAATGACCGTAAGGCATTTCAGGAAGGGCAGGTTGCCAATATCAATGCAGAGATAGCAAAGGCACAGAATAACATACAACAGCTTACAGCAACCAAATTCCAATATCAAGGCTCATTGGCTGATATAGACCAGACACTAAAAGTTTGGGGGATGCTGTAATATGAAAATACACAAACGACAGAAATGTCCTAAGTGTGGCAGATTTATATTCAACGCAAATATTGAATTGCCATTTGAGATTAAAAGCACAGGTGCAGTTATCATGGCAGTGAGTATGGATATTAACTGTGGTCATTGCCATGAATCCAATGTATATAAAATAAATATGAATGTTGCTGAACCGATAAGAATTGACAAATAAAATTAAAGTGTTATAATGTTAAGTGAATAATTAAATAATAACACAGACGCCATTTTGGAGCGTTCCTCATTAGCAGTGGGGGATGCTCCTTTATTTTTGGAAAAAATTAATAAAAGACTTTGAGGCGAGTACTCAAAGGCAAAGGGAGTATCATAATGGAATTTAAAGAAGTACAGAAGTATCTAAAAGACAATGCAGGAACGGATGAAGTCAAGAACTATATCAAAGGTTTAACAACAGTTGATAGCGTGAATGAGTTTCTAAATTCAGATGCAGGTATCAAGGTAATGCAGCCGAGACTTGACAGCAATTTTACTAAGGGATTGGAAACATGGAAAACTAATAATTTAGATAAGATTACAAGTGCAGAGGTTGAGAAGGTTATCAAGGCAAAATATCCGGAAGAAACAGAAGCAGACAAACGGCTTAGAAAGCTTGAACTTGATTTGACAACAGAAACAGGCAAACGTATACAGGCTGAAATGTTGATGAGTGCTACAGCAGATGCAAATACAAAAGGCTTACCGATAGGACTAACAAAGTATTTTGTAGGTAAAGATGCGGAAGGTACAAAGGCAGGTTTATTGGATTTTGAAACATCATGGAAAGGTGCATTGAAATCAGCTATTGAAAATGAGTTCAAGAAGAATGGCAGAAGCCCGGACAGTGGTTTGCAGAAAGAAAAGGAAAAACAGGGCTTGTATACATTTGCACAAGTGGACAAGATGTCACAAGCAGAAGTGACCAAGAATTTGGATAAGGTCTTGCTGTCACAAAAATCATGGTAAAAAGGGAAGGTGAAATTTAATGTCATTAAACAATTTTATTCCAACAATTTGGAGTGCACAAATCCTAAAAACATTTGAGACTTCTCATGTTTTAGCGTCACTCACAAATAGGAATTATACAGGTGAAATTACAGGACAGGGCGATACAGTTAAAATAAATTCAATCGGTAAAATTTCAGTATCGACATATACTAAAAATAGCACATCAATATCACCGGAAGAATTGCAAGTAGCACAGACAGTATTATTAATCGACAAAGCGGATTATTTCGCATTTCAGGTTGATGATGTTGACGCAGTACAGGCAAATGTTACGGTAATGAGCGAGGCTATGGAGATAGCAGCTTATGAAATGTCCGATTCGGTTGATGTCGCTATTGGTTTGTTATATAGCCAAGCAGCACATACAGTAACCGATGCAACATTTGATGCATCACTTGCATTGAATACTATTGCAGAAGCTAAACAGAAATTGAATGAAGCGGGAGTTCCAAGAAACGGCAGATGGTTAGCATTGCCACCTTGGGCTATAACAAAATTAGTATTAGCAAAGATATTGGAAACAGAAGGATCAGTTGATGCTAATTCAGAGTTTGCCAATGGCTTTGTAGGTCGTATCATGGGCTTCGATGTTTATGAATCAATGGGATTATATCAGACAGGTACAGCACCGGATTATACTACTTACGCTATGGCAGGAGTACCACAGGCAATAACCTACGCAGAGCAGCTAACATCAGTTGAAGCATACAGACCTGAAACTGGATTTACTGACGCTATGAAGGGCTTGCACGTATATGGTATGAAAGTAGTACAGCCACAGGGATTAGTTCAGTTAGTATTAACATATGCAGCAGAAACAACCTAATATTCATAACCTGAATATTGATAAATTATATAAACAAGGGAGTGAATTATAATGGCAGCAATTACACCGGCAAAAATGGTTAGAGATTCATATGTAGTGTTCTCACCTACAGCGTTCACATCGGCAGCAGCAACATATACATTTGACCAACCTAATGACGATAAATTCTTTTTATATGTGGAATTGAACAGTACCACATCGGGTGACGATGCAATATTCACTATTGCAGCAGGCTCAACAGTAATGGCATTCCGTAGGGGTTTGGGTGCATTAGCAGTAACCCTAACATCTACCGGAACAGTAACTTACAGAAAGCTAATCGGGCCTCTTGAGAGTTCCAGATTCATGCAGAGTACAGGTAATATTTCAGTGGCAATTACATCATCCGGCACAGGTATAGCAGGATTCATAGGCGTTGCAAAAATGCCTTACGTATAGAACTAAACAAGGGGTGAAATAAGATGGCAGAGTCAGCACCTTTACTAATACAAGTTAAAAATTTACGAACAGCTATTGATGCGATGGAAGGTCAGAATTATGTTGACGGCTCTACCGTTGGCAGTGAAATATCTTTTGCATATCCGACATCATCGGTTGTTAGTACATTAGTCACAGCATCGATAGCACAACCAACAGGTGACATATTTAAAACACATGCTGCCTACATTGACAATCCATCAACAGTAACGGATTTAACAATGACGTTCTATGATGCATTCAGTACATCAAGTACACTATATGAACTATGGTCAGAAGTAATACCTGCCAAGGCAAGCACAGAGGCAGGAGCAGGTCAGGTCAGAATATCGTTAAGCGATTTATTCGTTGGCGGTGCATTGACCGTAGTAGCAAGCAACGATACAGTATTAGGTGCAGGATTTACAGCAACACTGAATTTGAAAAGTGTGTAAGGAGTAATCTATGGCTAATCCAAGATATGAGCCGAGATATAACAACCAGAAAATAATAGATTACGATAACCCTGCAAGAGCAGGTGCAAAGAGGATGTCGAAGTTTTCTTCTGTACCTGCTGATCCTGAAAATACATCATGGCAAGATTCGGTAAATGGTTACGATGCATCATTCGTTGAATCGCCTTCACTAACATTCAACGGTACTGACAATTACATGAACTTAGGAAACCCAGCTTATCTGAATTTCATTCCACGCACAGACAGTTTTGAAATTGAGTTTGGGATAAGTAATTTTGATGGTTCCGCTGATGTGGCTGTAATAGACAAAAGAAGCGTAGGAGATACCACTACCTCATTACTAATTAATTTATATGCTAACTTTGATGTATATGTAGGTGGAGTTAGAACGAGATTTTCAGAGACAGTTTTAACTGATAGTAAACCCCATACAGTTAGAATTGAAATTCCAGCGGCAGCAACAGGTTTAAAGGTTTATATTGATAATACGATACAAACACCAACGGCAGGTGATAGTTCAATAGGTACGGATGAAAACACTGCATCTAATATAACATTTTGTGCTAAATATGATATAAGTGCCTTCCTTGATGGCTCTATTTCATACCTCAAGTTCACAAAGAACGGAACGCTGGTAGCACAGTTCCCTATGAGCGAAGGTGAATACGATGATGTATCTGATACTGAAAATGATTTACAGGTAACTATGGAAGGTACTACATCCAACATATGGGATAACACACAAGATAGTTTCCATTACAATATCACAAAAGGATTTGATAAATGGACATTAGATGCAGACGGTTCGATATTAGAAGTACCATATCAGTCAGACGGTACACCTTCTTTAACCAATGGTGATGCAATAGCAGGTCATACATGGGTTAGCACTCATCCATATATCCCACAAGGGCATAATGGATGTTCAACTAAGTTTCTCATGCCAGCAGGTAACACAGCTTTAATCGCTGCTGACTATCAAAATTTATGGTATGACGGCTCACAAGACCCGATTGCTAACACATTCCAGAATATCCCGACAAGGATAGGACAGAATGATTTGCTGGGTAGGTATGGCAGCATGTTGAGCGATACAAATGGTGACGGTTTACCAGATGGTTTCACAGCAGCCAATTCAACAGGTTTAACATTAATTAACAATGTTTTATCATTCACAGCAACATCGTCAGGTGGGCAAGTTAATGTACCATCAGGTATAGGTACTATTGTAGGACATGAGTATTATATGCGTGCAAGTATTGATGGAGATAGTAGCAATGTAGGTTTAGCGACAGAGGCAGCAACATTAGGCATTGCACATAGTGGTGGCGGTGAGTATGAAGATTTATCGTTTGCATTCACAGCAACCAGTACAGCACAATTAGCCCGAATCATGGATATTAATTCCACAGGATGGCAAGCTATATCGGTTAAAGATTTAACATATTTTGATAAGACTGATTTGTTCAAAGGTTTGCATATGTTGATTCCATCACAAGATATATTGGATAGAGATTATCTGAAATATTTAGGTATGGACATTGCAACAGCAAAAGATAATACAGCGAAAACAGCTAAAGGCATGACGGTATATCACAGGAAACAAGATGCCTACGATAGCACAATAATTCAACGCAGAAAGGGGATAACTGAATAATGGTTAAATTAGTTAATAGCACTGGCAAATGGTTCAGCACAGTAGATAAAATTAGCCTAACTTTGCAGAATGTAACTGATACCATTGCAGATGGTGGCGAGATATACAACTATCCCATTTTTGCAAAGATGACAGATAATAAATATAATGCAACAATACCTGCATGGTTACAACCTGACGTACCACCAGACGGCTATACAGCACCTAAAGTAAGAGACTGGCTAACTACTAAGGGGAGATTAATAGACGGCTTATGGTACTGTATACTATCACACAACAAGTCATGGATTAAATGTTCAGATGCGTTAAGGATAGCGGATATAGCAGGCGTAACATTAATGCATGAAGATGGTTACAAATTAGCAGTACAGAGCATTGAAGAATTAATATAGTACATGGCGGTAATTAGATATTTTGTCGGCAGGGCTTACCTCCGGCATTGTCGGTTAAATAAGTTGCCGCCAACCCTTATAGATATGAAGGAGATGCACAATGATAACATCATTAAGCGAAATTAAGGCTTTACTATCCATTACAACCACATCGCAAGACGATTTGATTAACAGAAATATCCCTATAATCGAAGATGATATACGGGTATATTGTAATAACGGGTTCGCTAATGATAGAGTTTATATTCAAACTGGTGATGTTACTTTTACCAGAAATTCTACAAGTGCCGATGTAATAACATACGATGGCACAGGCGAAGGATTTATTGATGCGAATTTCAAGGCAGGCTATACAGTACAGGTACAAAACTCATATAACAATGATGGGTTCTTTGATATAGAAACAGTAAGCAGCACAGTAATGACATTATACAGCAGCACAGCAAGACCATATTTTGATAATTTAGTTACAGAAGATGAGGCGGCTTATGTACAGATAAATCAAGTACTATATCCAAGGGCATTAGATAACACAGTTGTTAAGATGGTTCAATCAAAATTGGTAGTTGCTACGGTAGATGATAATGTTAAATCAGAAACGGTTTCAAGATATCGTGTTGAATTTGCAGGTGCTGAGATGGCATCAAATGGCTATCCGAAAAAGACAATGTCAGCGTTGAACAAATGGCGGAATGTCGTGTTTAAATGAGTATTCAAGATTATTATACCGAATCATTCACAGTTGAAGTTGGTTCATCAGCAGTATCAGGTATTGGCTCATGGAATCCGGTATGGTCTACAGCAGGCACTTTTAAAGGCTGGATAGACTATGTAACAGGGCGTGATGCATTGGTATCAGCACAATATATTGATGTAGCTACTCATGTAATAGGTTGCTCATCAACTAATAGTTGGGTACTAAACAGCCACAGGATTAAAGATTCAGATGGTAGTATCTACAGGGTGTCACATGTTGATAATCCAGTACGGAGAAGTCACCATCTTGAAATACTAATCGAGTATAATAAGTCCGATAACTTATCGACATAGGGAGTATGTAATGGCTAAAAAAGATGGTGTTGAATATGTATCGAATAATGTGGAAGCTCAGAAACTACTTGATAAAATGGAAGATAACATCCTATTGGCTATAGGTGCATTTGTAGATGGTGAGGCTGTAAGTCGTGCTCCTGTTGGTACATATGAAGGTGGCAAGACAGGCGGCAATCTAAGGAGTTCTATACGCCACATAGTGGATAAGGGAAAGAAAACTGTTAGAATCGGAACACCTGTAGAATATGCAATCTATGTTGAAAAGGGAACAGGTATCTATGCAGAAAAAGGTGACGGTCGGAAAACTCCTTGGCTATATGTTGACGATATGGGAATCGGACATTTTACCAGAGGCATGAAACCACAGCCGTTTTTACAACCTGCAGTAGATGAAAATATATCAAAAATTCAAGCAATAATTAAGGCGGTGAAGTTCGGTGGGATTGGTTAGTTTTATAACAGCAGTAGATACAAAATTAAAGGCATTAGGCGGTCGTGTATTTTACGGTGATCAGATAAATCCGAATACACCGATACCTTATATCAGTTGGAAGTACACAGCAAGTAACCCACTTGAAACAATCGAAGATTTTTTTATAGAAGTGAGTTTCACAGATAGCGGTACAGATGCAACAAGAATTGAAACAGCCGTTGATGCGGTTGACGGTGACGGAGATCAGACAAACCCAACAGGGTTAAACTATTATGATTATGGTGGAGGCTCATCTCCATCGTTCAGAATGTATAGAATGAATCGAGGATCAGTTCCTGCAGTTAATGAGAATCTTCTCAGGCGAGAATTGCGGTATCAGGTTCGAGTATATAATTTATAAAGGCGGTGGATGAAAAATGGCAAGTCCAAGAGATATTATATTAGGTGATGGCATATTTAGTTATGGCGATGCACTAACTACAGCAACACTAACTGATATAGCAGTTACCAGAGGTGGCGGTAATTTCACAGTTACCAATACATTCAGACAGCAGTTAGCAGATGGTGATTTCGGTTTTGTAAAAGGTCGTATTGCTATTGACGAACAGGTGGCAACACTAACAGTAAGAGCATTAGAGATGTTACCAGCGGCAGTCAATGACTTCTATCCTGCAATGAATAGTTCAGCAGGTGCAGCAGTAACCACAATCACAGGACTAATGGAAGTTGCAGCAGGCGATTACAAAAAGGTTAAATGGACAGGTAATACAAAAGGCAATAACGCAGTAACCATTACAGTTGATAATGCAATCAATATGGATCCGTTATCATGGGATCTAATTGACAAAGATGAAGTTGTTCCTGAATTGGTATTCACAGCAACATCACTTGAAGCATCTACATCAACACCATCATGGACTGTAGAGTTCGCTACCACATAAATAAAAATGGAGGAATAGGATTATGGCAGATATGCAGTTAAAAGGTAAACATATCAAAATGATAAGTAAGATGATATTCAAGATGAATCTCAAAGTAGAAACATCAAAAGATATGTCACAAATGGCGTTTGGTTTTGCTATGGTAATTGAAATCATTAAAAAGATCTATTTAGCAGACACAGAACTAAACGCATTATTGGGTGATATATTAAATGTTCCGGCTGAAAACATTGATGATATGGCACTTGAAGAAATAGCAGGAGCATTACGAACTGTTGTTATGTCAGTGATAAATTTTATCAATCCTCCCGAAACGGTGAAATAAGCTATTTTGAAATCCTTAGCTTATTGGCAACAACATATCCGGATTTAAAATATCTGATGGCTATGGATTTTGATGAATGCTTAGAGTTGTTTCGTGAGGCAACAGAGATTAAACAAGAACGGCGGCAATGGGAATTATACTGCTCCGCATATCCACATTATACAGAGAAGAACTTCATGACTTTTGAACAATTTTATCAAAAGAGTAATCCAAAAATGAGTACCAGACCGACAGAAGATATCATTGATGAAGTTGCTACAATGCGAAAAAAATATGGGTGGTAAGTATGAGGACTAAATGCAGTTGTGGAAAGGTATTTAAAGCTAAAATTAAAAGAATAATGTTAGATAAGGACATTCAGGATATATATTTTGAGTGTCCTCGTTGTATGAAAAAATATCATATAGCATTTACCGATTCGGAAATCAGAGAACATAACATAAAAATGCAAAAACTAAAAGAGCGATTACTTGAAGATAGAACTGATATGAAATTATTTGCAGAGTTACAAGAAATGATGCGACATCATAAACAGATTATGGATGAATTAAATGATACTGAAAGCAGGTGTACATCATGGCATTAGGCGGCTTTGAACTATTTAGATTATTTGGCTCTATAGGATTAAAAGGTGCAGACGGCGTTGACAAACAACTTGACGGCATAGATAAAAAGACTGGTGGATTAGCTAAGACCATGAAGAAGGTTGGTAAGGGTGCGTTAGTTGCAGGTGCAGCTGCTGCTACGTTTGCTGTAGTTGTAGGCACTAAAGCAGTAAAGGCAGCCGAATCATGGGAAACAGGGCTTGCAAATATTGATACATTGTTAGGTGGAAAAGATCCACTTAGATTGGGAGTTATAAGCGATGCTATGAAAAAACTCTCAATAGAGACAGGATTATCAGCTGAATCAGTACAAGAAGGTGCGTACCAAGTAATATCAGCATTTGGTGATACCGAAGATACTGCTGATTTGTTAGAGGTTGTTTCAAAAGCCGCAGTTGCAGGTAATGTATCTGTGGCTGATTCGTTAAATTTAGTATCAGGAATTACAAAAGGTTATGGTGATACATCTGTAGAAGCTGCAGAAAAAGCATCAGATTTAGCGTTTTTAACAGTTAAATTAGGACAGACAACCTTCCCTGAATTAGCATCCTCTATGGGAAAAGTTGTACCGTTAGCAGACGCATTAAGCGTAAGTCAAGAAGAATTATTCGGTGTTATGTCAACATTGACAGGTGTAACAGGTAACACAGCCGAAGTATCAACACAGTTTAGAGGTGTTTTACAGGGTTTAATGAAGCCATCGAAAGAAATGACAGCGGCACTTGATAAAATGGGCTTTGAAACTGGCGAGGCAGCTATAGATAGTTTAGGTTTACAAGGTGTATTGAAAGGATTGAGTGATACAGTAGACGGCGATACAATAAAATTGGCTGGTATGTGGGGCAGTATAGAAGGTGGAACAGCGGTCATGGCGTTGACAGGATCACAGGCAGAAAACTTCACAGAAAAAACACTTGCAATGAGTGAGGCATCAGGTGAGGCATCTAATGCTTATGAAGTACAGTCAAAAACATTTGCCAACAGTATGGCAAGGATGAAACAAAAGCTGAATGTTGCATTGGTTGATATAGGTACAAAACTATTACCTATAGTAGAAGAATTAATGGATGCATTTATGGAGTTAGTACCTCCGTTAATGGAGTTTATAAAGCCATTGATTGATAAGTTGATGCCAGTAGTTAAAACAATTATTGATAGGTTGTTTCCTGTATTTCTTGAATTATTAGATGCATTTATGCCTATACTTGATCCATTAATTGATATATTCCTATTTTTAGTTGATAGTGTATTAATTCCTTTGATTGATGTATTAGTACCTATTATTAAACAGATAATGCCAGTGTTCGTTAAATTATTAGATATGTTAATACCGATATTAGAACCATTGGTTAAATTATTTTTCCAATTAGTCGAGGCGATTTTACCGCCATTGATGGATCTTGTGCTGAAGTTAGTAGAGGCATTCATGCCTTTGATTGAAGCAATACTGCCTATAATAATTGAACTGCTTGAAATAATGATGCCTATATGGTTATTATGGATAGATGCTTTGTTATGGTTAGTCGATACAATATTACCAGTATTTATAGCAGGTTTAACATTCTTAGCAGAAAAAGTATTTCCGAAAATATTAGAAGCATTGAGAAAAATTAAACCAGCGATTAACAAGGTGGTAAAATGGTTTAGAGAATTACCCGCAAAGATACCTGCAATTATTGAGGAACTTAAAAACAAAATTGTGGCAGTTTGGGAAAAAATAAAATGGGCTACAAAAAAGGCATTCTTGCAATTAAAAGGAACTATATTCATGGCATGGTGGAATATCCGGAAAACAGTAGGTGAAGCTGTTACTAAATTAATCGATAAAGTTAAAGAGATACCTAAGAAAATAAAAGATAAATTCAGTGATTTTAAAACCAGATTAAAGGCAGCAGGTAGCAATTTAATAACAGGTTTATGGAACGGTATATCAAGTAAAGTACGATGGATAACAAATAAGATAAAAGGTTTTTCAAGTTCTGTTATCAAGAAAATAAAATCTATATTCGGCGTAAGGTCGCCATCTACAGTAATGGCAGGTATCGGTGTTAATCTTGATGAAGGTTTAGCAAAAGGTATTATAAAATCCATTGATGTAGTTAAGAAAGCTGCAGGTAAGATGGGTGGTATTGCGATTGATGCAGTTGCTAATCCTATAAATATGGGTGCTGTGAATAGTCCATTAGCTAATACACCAATGATAGCAGGTATGGGTAATGGCTCACAGGGTTTAATAGTAAATTTCTATGATACAAAAGTATTTGATACAAACGATATTCGTAAATTATCAAATAGTGTATATCAATATTGGCAGTCAATGGGAGTAGGTAAAGCACGATGAAGATTGAAGTATTAGGAGTTGACAGAACATCGGCACTATCAGCAGCAACGCTGAATGTAACAAGAATATCAAAACAAAGAAGAACCTGTTCAATGTCTTTATTTGCTCCTGCATCTTCTTTTGTTCCGGGAATAGGTCAGGACTTGAAAGTTTATGATGATGATTTAAATTTAATATTCGGTGGTATTATAAAAAACCTTGGTACTCAGCAATATGACAGTGGCAAGGGTAACGCTGTGAACGTCCTAACAAGCATCTATTCAGATGGTTACAACAGTATAGCTGGTAGGCGTGTGTCGCTCATGGCGTACAGTACAAGCTATGCAGGGGTTATTGTAGAGAACTTGCGAAGTGGCGTACTAAATGAAGTTGGTGCAAGTGAAGGAATCGGGGCAGGTACTATTGACAATGGTTCATATTATGAGCGATTCGCCAGACCGCTAACATCTATCAAAGATGTATATGATGAATTAGCTAATGCCTCAGGCTTCAAATGGTACATTGATGATAGTAAGGATTTGTACTTTGCACAGGAATCATCAACACCGGATGCAGCACATGAAATAATGAGTACAGGCACATTTTATGATTACTTTGATTTTTCAGTTACACAGAATATAGCAGAATATCGGAATAGGCAGATAGTAGTTGGTGGCTCTGATTCAGATACAGGGTTAGCAGTACAGGTTGAAATTGACAGTTCAGCACAGATAGCAACACAACAGGCGTTAGAGGGTGGCTCATCTTATTCATCCGGTATATATGCCAATATAATAAATGATACTAATATCACCAATGCTACGGATGCGACAACGGTAGCAAACAACGCATTGAAGCAATACGGCTATCCGGAAGGAATCCAATTCAAAAGCAGGCAGACAGATTGGGAACCGTCAACAAAGTTAAAGTTGAAGCTGCCTAAATACGGTATTGATGATACGACCTATTATTTAGTTGAAGAAGTTACATTGGACAAGATAAACGCTAATGAGTTTGTATCAACTATAGTAGCAAGCAAAAGAGATCCGTCAGATTTTTCATCACAGAAAGTGCCTGATGATGTGGACTTTATGACCGATTTAGTTCGTGCAACAAGAGAAAGTAATGCTTTCAAAGTCGATATGTATTCACAAGATGAAGCACCTATCGGTATACCTGCAAAAACATTGTGGGATGATAGCGATGATATGACCAGATATGATCTAACCGAATTAACAGGCGATGTTGTTTTGGTTACTACAGACAATGAATTTCTAACAGCATCCGGAACATTCAATATAACATTACATACTGCATCTATTGCAGGGATTATCAAGGATATATATAACAACGGCACAGGCACGATAGGTATTATCGGCACAGTAAATGGTAGCACAGGCGGCATATTGTTATATCCAAACGAGGGTGTCCACTTGATAACAGACGGCACAGAATGGAGGCATTAAATGGGAGTTTGGAAACGAGTTAGAAATATTAAACGATATTATGTTAGTGGTGCATGGGAGACTATATTGCCACAGTATGAAGATCAAACAAAAATATGGAAAATGATAGAATTTGATAGTAAGATATATGCAGGCACAAGAAGTGCAGGTAAGTTGTTAGAATGGAACGGCGGTGATACATGGACTTTAAAGGCTGGTACTTATGCAGGACAACCGGAAATAAATATAATTGAGTTTGATAGCAAGATTTATGCAGGCACTTCTCCAACAGGCTTATTATTAGAATGGAATACCACAGGCGAGACATGGAGTACAGTAGCAGGTCAATTATCTGCACAGGGTGTCCGTTGTATGGGTGTACATGGTGGTTCTTTGTACGGAGGTACAAACCCTGATGGCATGCTGTTTAAATGGGATGTTGGCAGTACAGAATGGACTATGGTTGCTGATGGGTTTTCAACAACTACGAGTACTGAATATTTAGAGGAATTAGTATCATATGATGGAACATTGTATTGTGCTGCTTGGGGCGGTGATGGTGGAGCAAAATTATTAGAACATAATAGTACAGGAGCATCATGGACTATTGATGCAACCACAACGGATGCCAGTTGGGCTACGAGTTTAGCAGCATATAATAGCAATATGTACATTGGTACTTATTCTGACGGAAGATTATTGGAATGGACACCGGGAACAACAACGCAAGTTTTTACACAAAAAGCAGGTTCATTGGTAGAAGGTAATCATTCAATACAATCATTGATAGAATTTGATGGTAGCTTATATGGTGGTACAGGCTGGAATGATACACAGGGTGCTAAATTATTTAAATGGAACGACGTTGACACATGGGTACAAGCAGCGGATCAAGTAAATGGCAATAGATATATATGGGATATGGTAGACCTAAACGGTGTTCTATATGCAGGTACGGGTGAAAAAGGTCAGCTCCTAAAATTTGTTGATAGATAGGTGATATGATATGATAAGACAAAGGAATGTAAAAGAAATAACAACAGGTGCAACATTGACCGTTTCGCAGATGGGTGATATGTTTTGTAGTTCTACATCGGCACAGACTTACAAGATGCCTGCTGTATCAGATGGTCTATGGTATAGACTAACAAATATTAATGCAGGAATAGTAACAGCTACTAATCCGTCAGATGTAGCATTGAAAGTATTATATCAAGATGAATCGTGTTTGTTTTTAAACAACGGTACTAATTGGTATATTGCAGGAGGGTTAAAAACACCGAGTTGGAATGATATATACATACCGTTAGCTGCGGCAAAAGTACCAGCGTCAAACGCTCCAACATGGTCGACATATAGTTCGAATTTAAAATCTTATACATTTGGGTTGAATGATTATGCAGATTTATCAACGGTAGAGATTTTGCATAACTGGAAAGAAGGTACTGACATTGATGTACACGTACATATAATCACAGATGGAGATAATAACGCAACAGCACGAAAAGTAAAGTACCAGATATTTTATGATATTGGTGACATGGGTGAGCAAATGGCTGGTGAAGCAAATTTCAGTGGCGAGGAAGATATACCTGCAAACGAACCTGATATAACTCACCACTATATAGATATAGGAGAAATTACAGGCACTAATTATAAGGTAGGATCATTATTAAAGTTAAGAGTTAAAAGGATAGCGGGTACAGGAGTAGAACCTATTAGCGATCCATTCGTTGAGATGATAGGCGTTCATTATCAGATAGATACATTAGGCAGCAGAACTGAATTTGTGAAGTAGGGAGATATTATGGAAGGTTTAGACGTAAGTTTTTGGATTGGAATTGGTATACAATTATTCGTATATGTGTTATCATTTATAGTAGCAATAGCTGTTATGCGTGTTAAACTGATTTATGTTGAAAAAGAAGTTGACAAAATATCAAGTACCATGAGGGTAGAATGTGAAAAGACAACTATCAACACAAGGGATATCAAGTCTGCACATAGGCGAATTGACGAATTACGGGCTGATGTACACGATAATAATGGTAAGGAGAGGTAGTAATGAATGAATATGACGGTATGAACCTGAACAACAACGGCGAATTTTTAGAAGAAGCAATAAAAGAAAAGTCACTATTTAAAGTGCAGTTGGCAAAGCTAATAAATATGAAGTCGATAATAACCATGTGTGTATTGCTTGTGTTTGTGATATTGGCACTCAAAGAAGTGTTACCAATTAAAGATACATTCACGATTATATTAATGTCGGTTACATATTTTCTTGGCTACCAAACTAAGAAGAAAGCAGATGATAACAAATGACTAAAAAAGAAGCGATAGAATATATACAACGGCTATTGAATAAATACGGCACACAGAGGGTTGTTGTCGATGGTTATGCAGGTGATGTTACGGAAATGGCATTAGATACTGCCTTGGATATCAAGCCAAAGACAGAGCATTTTTCTTATGAAGAATTTAAATGTAATGATGGTTCATACCCTCCGAAGCGGTATTGGGATGATTTACAGCTATTGATGTATAAATTAGAACATCTAAGGTCATTGCTTGGTGATAGGGCTATTACTATTAATTCAGGGTACAGATCACGCAAGTACAATAGAAAAATTAATGGTGCTAAGAAATCACGTCATATGTACGCAGAGGCAGCAGATATAGATGTCGAAGGAATGTCAGCAAATAAAGTATACGAGGCAGCTAATCAGATATTCAAAAGGGGCGGTGTAGGCAAATACAAGAATTTTACCCATGTAGATAATAGAGGGTATCATGCCAGATGGTAATATAAATTGTTATTGCAGCAACATAGCGAAGCGGATAGCATATGATTAAAGACCTTCTAACGAGGGTCTTTTTTATTTACCCTTTTTTACCAACAGCCAATAACCTTTACATATTAATTATCTAAAATAGTTATAAAATAAATAAAATACTTTTAGAAAAGGGGTTGACAAGTTAGAAAAGCGTGGTATACTATAGATAGAGATTAATAAATGGAGGTAGCGAAATGCACGAATACAAAATGAAGGTTGAGTGTATGAACTCAGAGCAGGTAGGATGGGCAATATTTGGTAGCAGGGACGCACTCAAAGAAACATTAGGAGTGCCAGAAGGATTTGTTGCAAGTGTAGACAACTCAGATATAAACGGCGTTATAGTGCCAGATTATTTCATGGGCTACACAGCAGCACAGAACTTCATCTACACAGTTTATAAGGAGGTTAATGCTTAATGACAAAATTTAAACTGAAAAACAAACTTGCTATCTTTATGTTCACGCATAAGATTAAGCAGGGAGAGCTTGCTGCAGCAGTCGGATGCAGTCCGGCAACCATCAGCCAGATTATCAACGGCAATACCAGCCTAAAAGTTGATATGCTATCTAACATAAGGCTGTATTTATCAGAGCGTACAGGGCTTGTAGTTAAGATGTCGGATATCATGGAGGGTGAACTATGGACAGATTAATAGATGTGAGAACGCTCAAAGACTTGGAGGAAATCAGGGCAATAATGTTATCATGCGGTATGAATGATGTGAGATTACGCATCTATAAGATTATACATGATGCAGGCGTTAATGAGTTAATCAGCAATTATGAAGCTGAACAATTAGAACCGGAAGATGAATATTCACAAAGGAGATATGATGCATTCGTATTTCAATCTTTAATGGAAAATGTCGATGATTACTTATCTGATGTTATGCAGACAGCAGAAATAAACAAAGCTGCAATAGCAGTGTTAAGGGAACTCTGCACACAACGAGCAAAGGAAGATGAAGCAGCTTTAAATAGCGAATATGAAAGGGATCTATTATGAACAATACATCATTAGTAAAAATCAATGATTTTAAGAATCTACTAAATGACAAATCGGTAATGGCACAGATACAGAACAGTTGGGGCAAGGACAATGCAGGAGCATTCAGAGCATCGGTACTTGACTTATACAGTACAGAAACAGGGCTGCAAAATTGTGACCCAAAAGCGGTATTGGTTGAGGTCTTAAAGGCATGTGCATTGAAACTTCCTATAGTTAAAAACCTCGGTTTTGCATATGTAGTACCATTCAAAAATAAGCCAACATTTACAATCGGTTACAAAGGTCTGATACAGCTTGCACAAAGAACAGGGCAATACAAATTTATCAATGCTGATATTATCTATGAAGGTATGCTTATTGATAAAAAAGAATTTAGATTGACAGGCGAATTAGATATAACAGGCGATATCATAAGCGATAATATCACAGGGTATTTTGCATATATTGAATTGCATAATGGTTTTCAAAAAGCTTTTTACATGCCAATAGAAAAGGTTCAAAAATACGGTAAGAAGTATTCACCATCATATGGATCGAACTTTAGTCCTTGGGTAAATGAATTTGATAAAATGGCAATGAAAACATGTTTACGACAATTGATATCGGTATATGGTGTAATGTCCTCTGAAATGCAAACCATTCTCAACACAGAATTTAAAAGAGAAACAGAGATGATAGGCAGTGGCGATGAAGTTGTAAATCCATTCACAGAAACAGACAGCAGACAGCAGGACATAGAAGATAATGTTGCTGAATAAAGATAATTATTTTGAACCAGCAATGAATATGAAGTATATGTCTGTATCACAGTATAAGCGATTCACTGAATGTGAAGGTATGGCAATGGCTATGCTGAAAGGTGAATACATATACCCTTCCTCAATTTCAATGTTAGTCGGCAGCTATGTTGATGCACACTTTGAAGGTAGTCTTGATGAATTTATAACCAGAAACCCTTTAATATTCACACAGAAGGGTACGCTACGGTCAGAATACAAAAAGGCTAACGAGATAATTAAACGGATAGAACGTGACGAATTATTTATGCAGTTTCTAAGTGGTGAAAAGCAAACAATATTTATAGGTGAATTATTTGGTATTGAGTGGAAGGTTAAAATTGATAGTTATATTTCTGATAAATGTATTGTCGATTTAAAAACATTAAAAGATATGAGGTTCATCGACAAGTGGAGATATGACATTCAGGGAGCAGTTTATCAGGCGATAGTCAAAGCTAATACAGGTAAGAAGTTACCGTTTTATCTGTCTATTGCAACCAAAGAAACCGTAACCGATATTGACATATTTCAGATACCAAACTATCTACTGAAACAAGCACTTGAAGAAATCGAGGAAAACATACTGCATATCATGGATGTTAAAAACGGAGAAGTTGAGCCTGAATATTGTGGTGTATGTGATTATTGTAAGACAATTAAGAAAGCGACGATTAGAGATTATACTGATTTGTTGCAATAAGGAGTAAATGATGGCAATAAAAATTAATGGGTTAGAAGTCAAAGACATGCTGAGAGTTAAGGCAGTAACATTCATACCAGATGAAAAAGGGTTATTCATTGTAGGTGGTAAAAACAAGCAGGGCAAAACAAGCCTGCTGAGAATTATTCAATGGGTACTTGGTGGTGATAGGTATAAACCATCTGATC
>Ga0307928_10000603_pt1 | contig 27115 bp, 54 predicted proteins | sample AceLakmetagen232_FD_201815 | JGI IMG/M metagenome (GOLD analysis project Ga0307928, IMG submission 201815) | Saline water microbial communities from Ace Lake, Antarctica - #232 | ecosystem: Environmental > Aquatic > Non-marine Saline and Alkaline > Saline | place: Antarctica: Ace Lake... | reverse complement strand
TGGGTTAACCGAATTTTATATAAGATTTCAGGCTGTAGCCTCACAAGATTGTAGCTTAGAAAGAGTTGCTTTTGATATTGATCTTGACTTCCGAGGATTAAAATCTCCAATCCACTACCCAACAGGAGAAGATTTACACTTTTCTGACCAATTAATCGGAAAAGAGGCTGATGGAGACAGGATTTACTTCAGGAAAAATAAATATGATTTACCAGCATTGGAACTTACTAACACAACTCCAACAACGATTGGTGTAATCTTTCTCAAGAAAGATAATAGTCAAGAAACAACACCAAAAGTAGTAATTAAATCAACTACCGCAGGATTTCAACAAACAGGAACTGGTGCTGCTTCTGGAAGTGATTATGAACTTGACGATGGGGAATACATGACTTTATCTTCGGCTAATCAAAGTGAAGTTTCAGTTGATTATTATATTCCTTCTTCTTGTAATGTTTCTAACTTTATCTTTTCAGGTTCTTATGGTTCAGAAGCAAGTTCTGTTGAAGACCCAAGCCACCAATTTAAACTTGGTTATGGATTAAATGATATGGGGTTAGAAGAATCAATGGCAAATTTGTTAAGAGAGGTTCAGGAAGTAAAGAAACCATATATATTGGCTGGTGAGGGATTATTGGATATTTCAGATGATGCTGACCAAGTAACAGTAAGTGATTCAAGAATAAAGGAAGGAAGTAAAATACTGGTAACCTTAAACCAGACAAAAGGAACTTTAGAAGCTGATACAATTTTCTCAGTGATAAATGTTAAGTTGGGTGAATTTACTTTGGTATTTCAAGGAGACCAAGCGACTGATTTACCTTTCATGTATTTCATAGTATAACGGCAAAACCTAAATGGCAAAATATTCAAACTTTATAAAAAATGCTAGACCAAATACTCCAATCAACCAGCGACAAAATAGAAGTAGATATCTTATACAATAATGTATTAACTGACCCTAGTTCTATTAGTATTAGAGAAATTAGAGACCCAAACGGAAATGTAATCCTCACCAATCAAGCAGTTACCAAATGTTCTACTACAGGAAGATATTATTACACGATGGATTCGGCTTATACAAGCGTTCTAGGAGTTTATACCGCTATCTGGCACTTTGTCATTGGAACTGCTACATATGAACATACCCAGAATTTTGAAGTTGTATCGTCTTTTAGACAAGGATACATAACTCCGTATGAAGTAAGGCAAAAAACTACTGATATTGATAATATTACCGATACAATTCCTACTGACGCTGTTCTTCAAAGATATATTGATAAGGCCACCGCTATTATGGATGCTTATTTTGGGGATACAATAAATTATGCTCAATATTCAGAAAGCATTAGATGTGTTTTAGATAAGGTTCATAATGGAGTTCATATTCAATTAAGACATAGACCATTGGTTAGTTTAACAAGTGTTCAATTAGTTCAAGGCCCAACAAATACTTTGGACTTAGATGTTACCTATATTAGAAAGAATTATGATTCTTCTTATCTTGAATATTTTCAAGACATTTCTGTTCCTACTTTAAGAATTTGTATTTTTGACCCATCGGCAACACAAATTATTCCTGTCGCTAATGTGGTTTATACTGCTGGTTATGTAACTGTTCCTGATAATGTAAAAATGGCTGCAGTGATTTTAGTTGAAGAATTATATAAACAAACAAAAGGAGAAGATGTACAATTATCAAGATTTAGAATTCAGGATATATCCGAAACATACAAGGATTCTGTGTTTATAGAATCGGCAAAAAAAGAACTTGGAATTAAAGGAGCAGGAACAATAGTTAAGTTATTAAGACCATATACCCAACCTTTCAGAAGGGGAGGATTTGCTGGTCCATTAGGTTAAGGAGGAGAAATGAGTATAAGAGAAATTCCTGAACGATATTTGAATGATACAATTTTTATATATAGACAATCTGAAGTAATTGATGATGTAGGTGATTTTGATGTTTCCCAGAGTCTTGCCTATGCTTCTTTAAACGCCAATCTTCAACCTCAAAAATCAGATGTAGAGTTTGAACTTCAAGGTAAAATTCATTTACAAAGCCATTCCGCTTATATTAATAGAGTAGAAAATGATATTATTAGACAAATAAAGTCTGGTGATATTGTTATAAGTCAGGACACAGGATTAAATTTCATTGTTTTGGGAATTGAAGAATGGGAAACAGCAAATAGACAAATTACAGACAGTCATCATATTAAATTATTGTTAAAAACAATGACTGGTACATTTGATGTTACTGAATTTAAAACTATGACTGTTAAAGGAAAAATCGTATGAAAATAAGCATGAAAACAGAAGGTATAAAACCATTATTATTAAACCTTCAACGTATAGAAAAAGGTTTAACAAAAGTATTTAAAGATGGTTTAAGAGATGAAGCGGTAAATATGAAATTGTTTGCTCAAGCTATTTTATCCAAAGAATCTCAAGAAAGAACAGGAAAAAGATATTGGACTGGAAGACTTATGGATTCAATAGACAGTGAGGTTATTTTAGATGAACCAGGTAAAATAGAAATGGTGGTTGGTGTTGATATGGAGAAGCAACCAAAAGTGGCAGATTATGCTGTTCCAGTAGAAAAGGGACACAGAGTTGGTTTTGGAGGTTTTTGGGAAGGTTATCACTATATGGAACAAGCCCTTGTAGAATTCGCACCAAAATTAGAAAAGAGAATGGCTGCAAGAATTAGTGAAGTAATTAGAACACCTTGGAGACTTAGAAATATAGCAACAGGACGATGGGCTCCAGAATCTACGCCAAAATATTTAATACGGTAAATAATATGACAATATACGATAAAAATATATATTTTTTAAAACAAGCAATCTTTGCTAAGCTTAATGATGATACAACATTGAGAGCTTTATTAGGTGGTGCTGGAAGGATAATTCATAGACAACCGCCAAAAGATGCTCGTTATCCTTGTATTGTATATGATATAATTTCAGATACGGATAATCCGTTCAATGAAGATAGAGAAACAGGACAAGCGACAGAAACCTATTTTCGTATTACAATATTTAGTAAAAGTTCTAAGACAGAAGAATCAGATAATATTGAAAGTAGAGTTAAAACCCTGCTTAATGGACAAAGAACATTGGACACGGTAAAAATTATTTGTTATAGTTGTTTTAGAGATAATTTATTAGGAACTATAAAAGACCCTGATTTATTAGTTTGGATTACGCCTATCAGATACAGGGCAAGATGGGCGAATAAATAGTAAAAGTTAGGAGAAATTATGACTACAAAGTTAAAAGTGGAACACAGTTCCAAAGGAAAATTAATAAAAAAGCCTTCTTACCTTATAGAGTTAGAGGCTAAATGGAAAAGGTGGACTAAAATTGATGATCCAGAGGCTTTTGAAGCGATAAAGGATTTGTCTGGAGATTTATGGAGTGAATTGAGGAAATTAGAATCTCAATTATGTACAGAATGTGAAAATAGAAATCTTCCAGAAGATTTTAAAGAATTTTGTAAAGCTAAAATTCGAGATACTTGGAGAGATATAATCGGACATCAAAAAATTGGGTTGGATAAATTATGTATTGTTATTCGTAAGCATTTAAAAGAAGAAAAATGAGAAAAAAAAGAGGTAGAAAGCCTAAAGCAAAATATCGAGAGATAGTCTATACTGGAACAGCCGATAAATCTACTGTAATAGGAATGGTTACTGGTAGAAAATATACATTCTTAAAAAATGAATACGGAATGCCAAAGCCTAGCAAGGTAGATGAAAAAGATTATCCAGGTATAGTAGCATTAAAAGGTAGAGGTTGCGTTAGAAGAGACCCTTCTATTATTTATATGCCTAAAAATGAATGGGATTTAGATATAGCAAAAGCACGACAAGGAAAGAGTTAAAGGTTTAGACATTATTTAATTATAAGGAGGATTCCGTTCATGGCTATTACCGTAACAAACATCAATGTTAAGGGTGCGGTGGTTAGAATAGGAGGAACTGTCATTGCAGACACGGGCAATCTTGATTGGTTTGATGTCAGTCCTGCTGGGACAGATGTCGGATGTACTACAGGAGGAGTTACTGTCACATATTCTCTTGAAACATCTGATATTTTCTGCGACCAAAGTTCCGTACCTGTTGATGTAGCTATTACTGGTGAAACAGCTACTGTAGAATTCTCGATGTTAGAATCAACGGCTGAAAATCTCAAGTTGGTTTTAAGTGATTTTGCTTCGTCAGAAGATGAAAGTGGAGTTGCTTACTGGCTTGGTGTTGGTGGAATTAATACTATTAATTTCCAGCCATTGGAATTAGAAATAACCGATAATGATACTGGTTATTTAACTACTTGGTCGTTTTTTAGATGTGTACCAGGTGGAATAGACGCTAACTTCGAGAGAGAGAATCCGACTGCTTTTGGTGTTACCTTTACTGCCTATGCAGACACTACCCACAGCAGCGGGAAACAGTTGTTTCAAGTCAGGCAAAATAAAGTATAACACCTTAGTTAGGAGGTATTATGACTGAAAAAGTAAAAGAACCCAATAAAGTTGGGAATATTTCTAGTGGTAAAAATACTGCTGAAATTATTCTTGGAGAAAAAAAATATATCATACATAAACTTAAAGCTGGTAAATTTTATGATGCTTTAAAGATTTATATGGGTATGATTAGAGAAATTACTCCAAAATCCGCAACTCCAGGGAAAGAAACAGAACTTGATTTAGATAAAGTTATGAATAGTATGTTTGGGAGAAGAAAAGATTAAAAAGGTTGCATATCCAGAAGAAATTACAAAAGTTTTTAAGACTTGTTTGGAGTTAAATAAAGTAACTGAAAACTTAAAAAACTTCGCAGCCCCTATGGGGGAGCTAGGGGCGGTAAAAGCAAAATAAGTCAAATGCCTAGCGTTAATCTTTTTCTCTGGTGTACTGATGTTCTAGCTTCTCGTTATGGTTGGACTAGGAAATATATAGAAACAGAATTTTACTGGGAAGAATTCTGGAAAATGGTTAAAGTGGCAGCCAACTTCACAGCCGATGAAAGAAATGCCAATATGAAATTTCATTTTATGTTGCATGCTGATAAGAAATCAGCAAGGAAATGGAAAGAATTACCAATACCATTTCCAACAGAAGATGATAAAAAAGAATCTGGTATTTCTCAATTACCTTCACATTTAACAAATGTTGTTTATAGGGAGGATTAATGGCGGGAAATGTTGGTAATCTTAATATTAATTTATTAGCTGATACTCAACCTTTTATAAAAGGAATGAGTAAAGCTGCTAATGTAATTAAGGATTTTGAAACAAGAGCTAAACTTGCAAATTATCAATTACAAAAACTTAGTGCTAGTGGTATTAAAACAATAGCTGCGGGTGATGATGCTCTAGCTAAATCTGCACAAAAAGTCATTAAAGCTATAGGACCAACCACAAGATATTTAGCGGCGAATAATAAGGAATTAAGAAAAAGTAAAGAAGCGGCAGAAAATGTAGCAATTAGTGTAATTAAAGCTACAGATGCACAAAATCAATTTAATCGTGCTCTTAAAACTGCTTCTAATTCCTTATGGTTAATGGGTACAGGACTTAAACAGCTCGGCACTTCTTTATTAACAAATTTTACCATTCCTTTAGTTGGTGCTGCTGGAGCATCTCTTAAAGTATTTACCGATTGGGAAAAAGGAACAAGTAAACTACAAAGTGCAGCAGAAATTACAAGTAAGTCAGCAGAAAGTATAACTAATTCACTTATTGAAATATCATTACAAGTACCATTGACTGTTGATGAACTTCAACAAGCGGCTGTTGCTGCTGCTAAAGCAGGAGTAGAAGGAGAAAAAGCGATTTCTAAATTTGCAGAAACAACAGTTAAACTATCTAAGGTTGGTGGCGATGCATTAAAAGATTTACCTCTCGATCAAGTATCCGACAGTCTTGCACAAATATCGATTGCTTTTGGTATTGCTGGTGATAATTTTGAAAAAGTTACTAATGTTGCTTCAATGCTGCTCAGAGTTGGTAAAGATATTCCTGGTGGTTTAAGTGAAATCTTTCAAGGTATGCGTAGAGTTTCTGCTGGTGCTGTACAAATGGGTGTATCTATTGAACAAACAACTGCAATGATAGGAACTTTAGTGGCTGCTGCTGTTCCTGCAGCTAGAGCTGGAACTGAATTAACTGCTGCTTTTAGAGATTTTGGTAAAAACACAAATTGGGATTATGTAGCGACTAAACTTGGATATACAACAAATGAAATAGATAAATTTATAGACAGATTGGAAGATGATTTTGGTGGTGTATTAATAGAACTTTTAGAAAAAATATCTGGAATTAACTCAAGTCTTGAAAGAAGTGCGGTTATAGGAAAAATATTTGGTGAAACTGGAAGAAAAGCAATAGAACCCCTTGTAAACAATGTAGAACTTTTAAATATGTTATTACAATTATCAGAGCTTGAATTTGAAAGAAATATACTTTTAGAAAATGACTTTGCTGTTCAATCTGGTAATTTAGCAGGAACTTTTACAGTCTTTGGTAATGCTGTTAAGGCATTGGGTAAGGCGTTTGCTGATGATTTAGCACCCTATGTCAGCGTATTCTTACAAACAGCTATAGGGGGGCTTAAAATGCTTATGTCTTTATGGCAAAGTCTAAGTGGCGGTATAAAATTTCTTTTAGTTGGACTTGGGGGGTTATTGACTATCCTTGGACCGCTTATATTAGGTTTTCATTATTTATTTGTAAAACCATTAGGAGGATTAATAACTTTTTATACCTTTCTAAAAAAATTGTCTGCAGCAATGACAATATTGCGTGCTGGTATAGTAATGAATACTGTTTCTTTGAGTTATTATAATTTTGCTACTATAGCCGCTACGACTGGTAATACTCAATTAGCCGCTTCATATCTTGCTGCTGCTAAAGGAGCAAGTTTTTTAAATGTAACTTTATTACCATTATTAGCTACTCTTAAAACGGTTGCTATAGTTGCTGTTGCTGCTTTAGCTGCTTTATGGTTATTAAAAAAAATAGGAATTAATGTAAGACTACCTAGTATTAAATATAAAAAACCAGAAGTGCCAAGCATGGATTTAGATTTGGGTATTGGAGATCTTACTAAAGCACAAACAGAAGAACAAAAGAGAGTGGAATTAGAAAGAGAAGAATCAAAAAAAGCATTAAAGGCAGAGGAAAAGGCTGTAAATAAAGAACTTAAAGCAAAACAGAAACAGAGAAAAAAAGAATTAAGAATATTAGAAGATGGTATTGATGAATATGAAAAAATTAGGAAAAAGGAAATTGATATTCAAGAAAAATTAGTTGATGAACAAAGACAAGCATTAGATATTAGGAGAGAACAATGGGAAGATGAAAAAAGAATAGAAGATGAAAAAATACGTGGTCAAAAAGAAACATTAGATGCTGTAAAAAAGACATTGAAATTATCTAAACAATCTTTAAGAGAATTAGAAAAAGTAATGGATGCAGAAGTGGATACGGCTGAAAATAGGGTTGAATTTGCTGAAATGAATTTGGAAGCGGCACAAGATGCTTTAAAAAGAGAAAAGATTTTAGGCAGAGATGAATTTGATGAAAGTTTTAGGCTTGCAGAGGCGAGAGTGGAAGCGTGGGAAGCTGCAGTTCAACTTGCTAGAGAAAATGTACTTAAAGTTAAAAAAGAATATCAAAAACAAATAGATGTTCAAGAAGATTTAATTGATATTAACCAAGAACAAGTTGATGTCCAAACAGATGCATTAGATAAATTAAAAGTGGCTTTGGATGAAAGAAGAGCAATTGTAGATAAAGAAATAGATTTAATGGATGATGAATTAAAAGTCAGACAAGAGGCTCTTGACCTGATAAGAGATAATACTCAAGAAAAATTAGATATTTTAAGAGAAGAAAAAAATATAATACAACGAGCATATGATGATGAAATTGATTTAATACAAGACAGATTAGATGCAATTAGAGAACAGAATGAGGCTTTAGCGGATGCAACTGGTGGAGCTTTAGATGAAATACCTGCTAGTTTAGAAAAATTTAAGAAGAAAGTTGAAGAAGCAATAAATAAAATACAAGAACAAATGGATGTTGCTACGGAGGGAGGAATTGAGGTTGATTATGGTGGTGTAGATTTAGAAAAAGGAAGTATTTGGGAGAAAATGAAAAAGAGTTTTGAAGAAGCTAAAAAAAATGCTTTAGAAGAGGGTAAAGGAACTGTAACAGCATTTTTTGAAGGTATTGTTGCTGGATGGACGGAATTGGGTGACGCTTGGAATAAATTTTGGATAGATGCTTTATTTGGTGAGGGAACATGGAATTTTCTTAAAAGAGAAGCAGGTGAAAAAGGAACATCGATTATAGGAGTAATGTGGAAAAATTTTAAACTGGCTTTAGAGGAAAGAAAGAGGCAGGTTGGAAAAGCAATAAAAGAAAATATTTTAGACCCAATTGGAAAGGCTTTTGAGGGATTTAACTGGGAGAATATTAAAAATATCGTATTAAATACTTGGTATGGTATTAGAAATAAATCAAGTGAGATATTTTGGCAAATGTATAATTGGGTTATTAATATTTTTTATAGTCTTAGAAATAAAGTAAATGGCATAGTAACACAATTAAAGGATTGGTTAAGTAATAAATGGTACGACATTAGAAACAAAGCAAATAATATATTTTGGCAAATGGTTGACTGGGTTGTGAAGGCATCTTGGAAACTATATGAATGGATTAAAACTCCGTTTAGATGGATTGGAGAATTAATTAAAAGAGCATTAGATATAAAATGGAAAAGGTCTCCTTCAATAGTAGATAATGTTAAAAGTGGAGTAAAAGAAATAAAAAATGCTTATAGAGGTCTTGGTAGTTTTATGGATTCTGAATTTGGAAATAAAGGATTAAGTGCATCAATATCAAATAGTGGACTGATTGGTGCTTCTCAAAGAACAATACAAGGAGCAGCTAATGCTCAACAGGCACAGGGTACACCAGCAACACAACCAATTATTAATAGAAATATTTATATTCAACCAAAGCAAATGATAGCTACTAGAGGAGAAGTTAGAAATTTTGCAAGAATGTTAAAAGAATATGATGAATATGAAGCAAGGAGATAAATTATGGCAAATATAAACAAACCGACATTTGGAGCAGCAACAATGCCGTTCCCAAGTGAAGCTTCAATAGCACCAGTTTGGGTTCAAGGTGAAAATCTTACTTTGGGAGGAAAAAGTAGAAGAGATGTTATGGCTAGAAAATATCGGTATACCCTTAAATGGAATTATATGAAGGTAATTGATTATGAAGCACTTGAAACAGTAATTAATATATTAAACACTGCTACATTTACCTATGGAAAGTGGAGTCAGAGTGCTAGTGGAATAACCTGTTTAGGAACTTTATCAGCAAGAAAATTGGAACATGGTTCTGGAGATTCTGATTTTTGGTCAAGTGTAACATTAGTTTTAATTGAAGTTTCAAGTAGAATATAATGAAATGGCAAATCAACAAAATAATTTCAATTCTGTATCATTTAATACTCTAGCTTTTAATAGTGGTCGTGCCTCAGGACAAATAATCCAAGCAAAGGCTAGTATTTTTACTACGGTAATACGAACCACTACTTGCAAAGCTTCAATTTTAAGAACATTTACACAAACTATAACTGCCAAGGGAAGAATTAGAGGAACAAAAATAATTGTGGCAAAAGGTAGTATTTTTGCTACTGTAACACAAACAATACAAGGCAAAGGAGCAGTTCATAAAACTTTTACCCAAACAATAACTGCTAAGGCGTGTGTTTGGGTTCCCACAGTTCAAACAATAACCTCAAAGGCTAATCTTCTTAATCCCTATGAATATATGAAAATAGTAAGAAAAATTGCTTTTTTGCTTGAAGTTCAATGGGATAGTACAAATTGGATAGATGAATCAGATTACTTGATAAGTGCCATGGCTAGTGAGAAATTATGGAAAACCTCTGGAGAAGGCATTGCTTCTACTTTAGATATTGAATTGGATAATGCAACTGAAAGATTTACTCCTGGTAACACCTCTTCTCCTATTTATGCCTATCTTAAACCAAGAGTGAATATTAGAGTTTCAATTGTAATAGGAGGATATACAACGAGAATGTTTACAGGATATATTAAAAATATACATCCCGATAATAAAAGTCGTATTTGTAATTTAGATTGTTTTGACAATCAAGTCCTTATATATAATAGAAGAACAAATGGAGTGGTTTATGAAGATTATAGAAGTGACCAATTATTAGAGGTTTTAGCAGGACTGGCAGGATTAGAACCAGCACAATATAATTTTGATGTAGGAGTAGATGTAGTTAATTTTGGCTATTTTGAAGATAGGAATGTTTGGCCTATTATGGGTGAGATTGCTGTAGCAGAAAGAGGAAGGATATTCTTTAATAGAAGTGGAATTTTAACATTTTGGAATAGAGATAAATTACATAATTTAGAAGCAGTAACTCCTGTTATAACATTAGATGATTGGATGACGGATTTGGATTACTCAGTGGCAGAGCATGAAATTAAAAATGCTGTTACCGTTAAAGCAACTCCAAGAGCAAATGATGGTGTTCAGGTTGTTTGGACAACTGGAAATGCGGAATATTTAGATCCATATTCAGATACATTAGTTTTTGTTCCTGCTAAAAGTAGTCAAGTTGCATGGATTGAATTAGAAGACCCATGTACTGCCTTTATTACTCCAATCGCAAATACAGATTTTACAGCTAATAGTACCCAAGATGGTTCTGGTGATGATTTAACTAGCGATATTTCAATACATGAATTTATTAATTATGGAAACGCTGTTTTTATTAATGTTATTAATAGTGGAAATACAGATGCTTATTTGACTAAATTTCAGGTTAGAGGAAACCCTGTAATAGTCTTAAAATGGATAAAGGTTGTTGCTAAAGATGATGGAAGTATAAATCTTTATGGAAGGCAGGATTTTGAAATAGAGAATCATTTTATTGACAGTGAAGATGCGGCAAGAGAAATAGCAGAAGAAGAATTATATCGAAGAAAAGATGCTATTAATCTTTTTAGAATAAATATTGTAGGAATTCCCGATCTTTTATGTGGAGATGTAGTTAGTATAGAACACCAACCAAATACTTTTAAGGATTTTATGATAGACCAACTTGATTGGACTTTTGATAATAATGGATTTAGACAAGTATTAACTTTAGTTAATCCTTATATATTTCCATCTATTAGAAGAGTTGAAGCAAGAGGTAGTATTGTATAATTTAATAATATGGTAGATATAAAATCAAGTGGTGGAAGTAGAGTTCCACCTACAAGAACACCTATTAATGTTTTTGAAATAGGAAAGCCTGGACAGGCTACAGAAATTATTGTTCATAATGGGAAACTTTATGTATATAATGCTAAAGGTCAAACCTTAATTGATGGTGGGATAATTCAAACACAAGGAGTTGCTGTCGGGTTAAAATCGTGGGTTCATAACATAGTATTTACAGCTACAGATGAAGATACTGCTTCGTGGGGTTCTGGAACAATATATTTTGGAGATGGAAGTAATCAAGCAATAGATGCTGGAAATACAGGAAATATTGTAGCTACGACTTATGTTTATTATGACGGAACTGCTACTTTGAAGAAAACTACAGATGCAAGTTTTATAGATGATGATTATATTCTTCTTGCTACTGTAGAAGAGGGTGGTGCAGGAACAAAATGTGTAATCACAGTTTCTCAATTACCAAGTGGAACAATTTCTGCTGAACAAGTAGTTACTGGTTTTCTTGATGCTGACCGTATTGAGGCTTTAAGCATTATAACGGATAAATTAGAAGTGGGGGCTGTAACCGAAGCAAAACTAGGTACTGATGCTGTTACAGGATTAAAAATAAAAGATGGAGAAGTTGTAAATGCTAAAATAGCTTCTATGGCAGCAGGTAAAATTCTTGCAGGAACTATTACTGTCGCAGTAGATGTTGGTGCGGGAAATGTAAAGATTGATGGTGTTAATAAAAGAATTCTTATAAATGATGGTTCTAAAAATAGAATTGTAATAGGAGATGTTTAATGGCTTATACAATTAGGGTTTCACTTCCTACTTATAATGCCTTAACAGATAGTGACCCCGACCATTATGCACTATACGCAGATAGTGATTGGGTTTTAATTAAAGAAAAAGATAGGGGTAGTGTTACTGTTGCTAATAGTGATTCTGAACCAATAGCTCATGGCTTGTCTTATATTCCATTCGTTATTGTTTTTTATGAAGTGTCTTCTGGAGTTTGGAGAAAACTTATTGGTGACGATGAGTTTAATTCGTCAAATGTTTATATGGGCATTAATACTACTAATTTAATTTTATATAATTATTCTGGAGCATCAGTAGATTTTAAATATTATATTTTTTACGACCAAATTGTATGACTTATCAAGTACGAGTTTCTAAGGCTGGTGTAAATGCTTTAACTGCTACTGACCCAAATGATTTTATTTTTCATTCTGCTTATAATACTTTTAAAATTATAGCTACTGGAATTTATACTCCTACTGTAACCGCATCTTCAACACAAACAAAGACTTTAGCTCATAATTTATCATATATTCCTCTTGTTCATGCTTTTGCCAAGCCTGATGGTATTAGTTATGTTATTTTACCAAACGAAGCCTTATATAATCCTCTTGGAATTGGTTCTAGTACAATAGTTTTTAATTATCTTGAAGCCGATTCAACAAATATAATTTTTAATGTTACTAATAACACTGGTTCAAATTTAGATGTTTCTTTTAAATATTATATTTTTGAAGTACCTTTATGAGTTATAAATTTGTTATTTCTAAACCTACTAAAAACGTGTTGACAGAAACAAATCCAAATAATCTGGTTTTTAGTTCAGATTATGGAACATTAAAATATGAAACTAGTGGAACAGTTACTGTAACAGCAGTTGTAAATGGAGTAGATAAATTATTTTTTGGTTTTTTTAATCATAATTTAGGTCATTATCCTTATGTTGAGGCTTATGTGAAAGAAATTGATGCTAATATATATAAACCAATGCCATTATTTACTAGCGGAGCAACTACTTTTATTACTTATGGATTACAATTGACTACCACTCAACTTTTATTTAGAATAAGAATGGTTAATTATGCTTTTGCTACTTATTCTATCGTTTTTAAATATTTTATTTTTAAAAATGATTTGGGTTTGTAGTATAATAGAAATATGATAATTTTTTATAACAAAAAAACTGGTAGAATAGTTGGGACAATAGATGGCAGAATTCATTCTAAGGCACATTTAAAAATGTGGGTAGGTAAGAAAGAAGAAACAGAAAGAATAATTGTTAATTGGGAGCCTTATCAATTTTTTGACGAAAAAGGTAAAAAGATAGATAAAACTAAATTAAAAAAGAATAAAAATTATAATGCTGATTTTGAACCTAAACATCCACAAAAAGAATTAATGAGAGAGTTAGATAAAAGTCCTAGAAATCTAAATAATTATGAAGTTGACTTAAAAACGAAAGAATTAAAAAAGAAAAATTGATTGGTTTGAAAAAGAACGGAGGTGAAAAAAATGCCAACTAAATCAGCTTATCAAAGAATTGCAAGTGCTACAGAGCTTACATCGAAAACTTTGGAGAAAATGGAAAATAATTTAAAAACACTTAATGATTCTAATATCTTACATCAATCACAAAGTCAATTAGAACATAAAACAATAATTAATAAGTTACAAGAATTAACAACAAAATATTGGTATTTAGTTTTAATTGCTTTTATTTTACTTGCTTTAGTAGCAGGGGTAAAAGAAGCTGCAAGATTATTACCAATAGGAGGCTAAAAAAATGGAAAATATTTTAAAAATAGCAGGTATCACATCAATAATAGCAGGTAGTATTCTAGCTGTAGGAGCTTGTCTTTATTGGAAAGCATATAATGAAATGAAAAAGTCGCCAATTATAGGTTGGGTTGCGGCTTTATTGACAATGGGTTGTATAACAACGGGAATTACTTCTTTAGTATATTTATTTTTTCAACCAATTTATTTTTATCTTGCAATTGGTGCTAAAATAATACTTGCTTATACAGGACTTATGTTTATTAAAACATCTTTAACTCCAACAAATGGAGAAATAAAAAAACTTGAAAATGATATAAAAAAACATATAAAATGTAAGAAAAAGGAGTAAATATGAAGAATTTAGAAGTTCCTTATAAATCACAATGGGATTCTGATGCAGGAATCTCAAAAGATGATTGCGGTCCGACCTGTTTAGCCATGATTCTTAATTATTATGGAGAAAAAGTTACGACTGATGATGTTTTCAGAGCAACTGGGGCAAAAATTGATAGATATGTGACGATTTCTCAATTAATAAAAGCAGGTAATAAGTGGGGATATAAAGGGCATTGGGAAATAAATTGTACAGAGGTTAGAATAAAACAGTTATTAAATAGACGATTACCTCCAATTGCCTTAATTCATTATGAACCCTTATCTTCAAGACAAGATAAGAATTTTAAAGGTGGACATTTTGTTATTATGGTCGGAGAGGATTGGGATGTTTGGATTGTTAATGATCCTGATTTTTGGGCACAATATAGAGAACATGGAAATCATCATAGATATTTAAAACCTGAATTTATTAGAGCATGGGAGGAAGCTGTAAAAGATGGTAATTCTGCTAATGGATTACTTTGGTTTGAAAGAAAAACTCCAGTAGGTTTAAACTGTGAGGAAAAATTAAAAGAAGTTGAAAGAGAATTAAAAGAAAAACAGGAGGCATTAGAAAGGGTAAATGAAACTCTTGCAACAACCAATAATAATAGTACTACATTAAATTCAGAGATAACAAGATTAGAAAGTGATATAATAAAGGAGAAAGAAAAATGTCAAAAAGAAAAGAACGATTTATCAAAAGAATTCAACCTAAAAGCCTCCATAGCGGAAAAGGTACTGAAAGAGGCGGAGAAAACCTGTGTAGAGGAAAAAAAGAAATTAGTAAAAACAAGTAAGTTAGAGCTACAGAATGAAGTTGATGGTTTAGGAACAGCGTTAGCAATAGCTACTGAAAATCTTGAAGAAATAGAAAATTCGATTGCTTATAAGATTTTTAAATTATTTACTAATTTCAAAAGGAGGTAAAAAATGGCTGATGTAGTACCAGGGTATCTAGCAACACCTAGAGGCGTAGTTAATAAATATATTTATTATCGAACCGATTTAAATATTACAGACCCTAATTATACACATAATTCAGAAGCAACAGGAGAAGAAGGTAGTAATTCACTTCAAGGAATTCCACAAGTTGAATTAGATGCTTTTATAGCAGTTTATGGATGGACTTCGGGTGGAGAAGTATTAAGTTATAATCCAATAACCGATAGATATGAGATTAAAAACGGTAGTTATGTATTATAAGGAGAGATATTAATAAAGAGAGATAAAAAGGAGGTGAAAAAAATATGGGTGCAACACATACACCAAATAATCCAACTAAAGCCCCTAATGTTCCAACAGGGCCAAAAGCTAAAGCTAAGAAATCACCTAGTAAAGTGATGAAACCTATGGGTAAAGCAAAAAAATAAAACATGGTTTATTAAAAAATACGTCTCACTGCCCGAGGCGTGTTTTTTATGATATAATAAAATAGGATTGTATCACTGGTAACAAGTGATGAATTACAATATAAGCAACCATACTCGTTAGGGGATTGCTTAATTATTGATCCTAAAAAAGCACCTTCGGGTGTTTTTTTATTTTTAGCCTTGCATTATAATGTGCCAAAAATCAACATTATAATGTTTATATTATAGTGAGGCTTTACTAATGGGCTAAAACCTTTTTGCTGATGTCAGCAATATGGTTAATAAAGAGAGATGTTAGAATAGAAACAGTATACCCTGTGTGGAAGCCATCAACTCCCTTTTTTTCTTTTTTTTGTAGAATACCCACCCCCCTAGTTTGGATTGTAGGTATAGGATATCTTTTGTTATATAGTATTTTTTTATATAGTTATTGTTGTTTAAATGTTATTGTTGTAGGTATAGGGTAATTTGATTTTGGCATTGTGTTATAGGGTATTGTGTATATCTCCCCTTATGTTAAAATGAGTTAAGATTTAAAGAGATAGGAGGTGATACAAATATGAGTTTAAGCAAAAGTGAAAAATGTATTTTAGAGGTAATGAATAAGAATAGTAATAGATATTATTTTATGGGAGAGAGTAATTTTTTAAATAAAAAAATAAATAAGGTAGTTGAGAAGTATTTTATTGATAAGGGATGGATGGCCAAAGATGGTAGTTTTAAAATGAATAAAGGGGGCGAATTATGTTTAGGATATTTTGAAAAAAGAGGGTGGTTATAGTATTTATGCCTGAATGGCCGATTATTTCGGCTGTTTAGGTATAAATATTATCTCATTATTAACCATTAATTATTAAGGGGGTGACACAAAATATGACAAACAATGAATTTAACCAAATGTCTAAAAATCCAGTCGGTAGAGTCGCAGGAGACTGGGCGGGTTTAGTTAAAAAGATAAAAGAGAATAAAGAGTTAAAAGGCAAAGTTGTAAAGTTTAGCGAGTTTATTAAAATCTTCGGTTGTAATGGCGTAAGTCGAAGCCACGTCAAAAGCGTTCTAATGGGCAAAGTTAAAAGAGCGAATAAGTTGGGAATTTTAGAATTGACACAAATTAGATGGGACAAAGCAGGAGCTTATGTCAAAATTGTGTAGCCTGATAGAGTGGCCGAGTAATCGGCCATTCTAATGAGGTTTCTAATATGACTAAGATAGCTAAAAAGATTAAAGAATTGGAAAAATTACTAAATAGGAGGCTTGATTCCTCTAATAGGCGTGACGTAGGCATAATGAGTTGGCTGTATCAGGGTAAAACAGCCAAAGAAGTATGGCTAAAATACTGTTAGTTATAGGATAGATTGGTTTTACGATTTACCCCTATAAAATGTAACGATATTAGGCATAAACTGACAGAATTACTAAATTAATTATAAGATATTTTATGAGTAACGAAATTAAAAAAATAAATCTTGAAGGTATTTCCAGACCCTCTTTTACCCCATCTAATCCCCATTCCTTGAGTGATTACTATTATCCTTATAATATAAAGATGTATATAAGAAAAAATAATAAAAATATCAAAGCCATTTCCTTATCTCTGGTTATGATTGCACCATTTATATTATTATTCGGTTGTAGTTTGGTTAAGAATATAGATAGATATTATAGAAACCAAGACAAAATGCTCTGTGAGTCTGCCCTAATTAGTAAAAACAAGGAATATATTAATAAATGTCAATGTTTTTACGAGGGGGGTGATATTAATTGCATATATTAACAGAATATAGACTGTCAAAAGAGCCAAAACCATTAAGACGATTGGTGTGGATTTTGGAAATGAAGCGTTGCGTGCCTGATTGGGAAAGTGCCAATAAAACAAGGCGATTACTCAATTTTAAAAGAGATAGACAATTTCAATTTCTTAGAAACGATGGATTATCCATAGATAAAATATTTGCATTCGTCAGAAAATACAAATTAATTGTCGAAATGTGCACAAATTAGGAGTTTAACCTAATTCACTAAGCAATTAGGGAATTAGGATTAATCTCTTACGAGAGGAGGTGACTATTATGAACAAAATAATCGACATCTTTGCCAAACATAATTACGGTGCTGAACATATCTATGTCAAAGACAGTGAAACAGCAAGAATAATTCAGGATTTGACAAATCAAAAGACTATTAACCAGAAACATATTAAGGCGTTACAAGAATTAGGGTTCAACTTTAAAGTAGTTCCTAATCTTAATATTCTCAAATAAATAAGTCTTTTTACGAGAGGAGGTGACAAAATTATGAACTGCAAAGTTTGCGAAAAACTATGTAAAAATCAATCAGTTTTAGATTCTTGTGGTGATTTTTGTTCAATTAAGTGTGCTCAAATTGATTATGAAGACGAATGGTTGCAAGACGAATTAATGACAGACAATCCACAACTTGATGGTTTAGACGAAGCATTATTACGAATGATATGAGACTTGATATAGAGCTTGAACAAGTCGTCAAGCTCTATAATCAGAGCTTAGCACATTAAAAATCTAGCCAAGAAAGGAAAATAAATGGATTATCCTTATGGTATGTTTGATACTTTTAGACCTACAGCAAGTCGTCTAAAAACAGACAGATTAATGAGAAGTGATGGCTATACTACAAATGGTCATTGGGCTTTTATGACTGATTTTGAGCCTGATTTCATAAAAAAACTTGCGGATAACAAAAGCAAGCCTTCAATGAAGTCTTTGCTTGACATGGGTAAAAAGGCAAAGTGTGAAATGAAATTGGTCAATAGCTTTAAATTCTTAGGCAACATTCCTGCTGTTAAATTTGAAAATGGTAAGCGTTCATGTTGGTTTAATGCTTATTATGTATCGCTTTTTGACAAAATAGCGGCAGGAGTTGAAAAGAAATTCTATCAAGAAGATGAAACTTCGCCCTTATTCGTTAAAGACGAAAGTGGAAAAATAATAATTGGAATGATAATGCGAATAAAAACAGAATAATCAATTTCAAAGCTATTAAACTTTGGCTAGAGGTTTAATAGCTCTATAAGCTGATTTAGCACTTTAATAATTGAATACTAAAGACAAGGGAAAGGATACTATGACATATCTAAGCGATTGTAAAAAAGAAAAAGAAGTAAAAAGACAGGAGTTACTAAAAACTATTAAAAGTTTTACAAGTGAAACAGTAAAGCTAGATAAAGAAAATGTATCTGTTCAAGTAACTGATGATTTTCCTATTTATATCAGAGATCAAGGCACAAGCTGGAATAGAAAAAATCAATATACATTCTCTTTATGGGATAAACTGCCATATATTGATTATAACAGCAAAAAAAGGATAAAAGAAAAATATAATGAGCCAAAAGGGGTTGGAGTAATGAATAGTAAAAAATTGACAGAATGGCTCGAATACTTAAAGAAAGTATATCTTGATTTAGTCAATTTAAGTAAAGAAAAAGTCAACAAGGTCAATACTTTTATGACTGAAGTTAAAGAGGTCAAGGGTTTAAAACTTAACACCTATAACCAAGAAAAGGGCGGGCATAGGGGAGAAATTGTCAAGGGTGGTTTAGAGTATAGTTTTGAGATTGACTATTCTAGCGGTTGGATTAGTGAAAAAATAGAGGTTCACTATTCAACCGAGAAAACTCTTGATAATTTCTTAAAACTATCACTAAATTTATTCAAGACCGATTAAAAAACATTAACTTGTCTTTAGTATTTAGTTATTAAACTAAAGGAGGTGACAAAATTATGAAGTATAAAATCGTTAGGTTTTATCAAGATTCTTCTCATTCAAAACATAATTCGATAATTAAAACAGGATTAACTCTTAAAGAAGCAAGAGAACACTGTAACAGACCAGACACACAAGAAGTAGGAAAATGGTTTGACGGTTATCTTGAAGAATAATAATTCTCTAGCAAAAGGTGGTGATAAAAATGAGCAATCAATTAAGTATGGGGGAGCGATTAGATATCGCTACAGAAATGATGACCGAGAGACAATATGACGAATATCTTGAAAAAGTAGAAAAGGCTGAAGAAAAAAAAGAATAAAAAATCATTCTTTATGAAAGGAGGTAAAAAATGACAGAATCAATAAAACTCAATAGAAATGTCACTATTCGGCTAGGCATAGGAGATGAGAATTTAGAGCTCAATACCTATAGATTAACCGAAGAAGAAATGCAGAAAGTCTTGATAATTTCAGAAGGACGATTGAAACTTGTTAAAAATGAGGGTTCAGAATGGTTGGTGGGCTTAGCAAGAGTAGTCTTTTTTAAAGAATAGAGTTTAACAAAGCTCCTAAAATTGGTTGGGGGCTTTGATTAGGCTTTACCGAAAGGAGGCAAAAATGAGTGAAGGCATAGTCATAGGAATGGATGTCTTAACAATGACAGCTAGAGTAAGACTTGATGAAGAAACAATAAAAAGTATTAAAGCAGAAAGAATTTATAAAATGGGTGAGGTTATTAAACTCTCAGAGGAAATTCCTTGGTATCTAAAAAAACAAGTAATCAAAAAAGATATTTGGGGCAATCCAATACCTATTCATGGAGAAATAATTGCTTAGAAAGGAGGTAAACAATGTACAAAAAAATAGAAGAAAAACCAGAAGCAGAAATCAATGAAATAGACTTAGAGGAATTAGCTCAAAAGGTTAAAGAGGGCTATACAAGTGGAAGATTAGACAGTGAAACTAAAAAAGGAACAAAGCATATAAATTGGGAACTAAAAACTTTAGTCTGGATTGAATAAAAATCACAATCAGAGAGGAGGTGAGCGTAGGTGAAAATAAAAATCACAGGAATCATTAATCAGGGGTCAATAATACAAGTCTTTGCCTATAATGAAAAAGATGAGTTTCGTTGTATTAACTTTGACCATAGAATGTTTCAAAGAATGTGGGATTGCTTGACTCTACAACAAAGACGAGGAAAAGAGTTTATCAGAGTCAATTAAGAGCTTCGTTGGCAAGATAAGCAAGTCTTGTCTTGTTAAATGAATCCCTTATGAAAGGAGGTAAAAGAAGCATGACAAAAGAACAAAAAGATTTTCTGAAAAGATTGAAAGACTTTTTTGAATGGGACTGTGAAAAGGGTGAAATGGATGACAGGGCGATGATTAAAGACCAGTTAATAGACGAACTCGATTTAATTGGTTAATGAGTCTAAAACAAAAGGAGGTGAAAAAGTATGGAAAAAAATCCAAAAAAAATAACAATAATGCACTTAGAGGTTGTGGTCATGCCAAATGGTGAAATAATTTGTATGGGAAAAACTGTGGGACGGGTTAGGGATTTAGGAAAGTATCTATCAAAACCAGAAGTGAAAAAATAAAATAGTTTTTTAAAATCTAAAAAAAGGAGGTGAAAAAAACATGACAAGAGGAAAATTTGTCTTAATAACTAACAAAAAGGTTTACATAAGCACAGAATTCAATGGTGACATGTATCCTAAGTATCATGGCAAAGAGGCTTACTCTCGATTATTAAAAGTAAAAAACTTAGCCGACCTAACTAAAGAAGTCAAAGACTTTAATAAGAAAAACTTTAATTACAAAGAAGAGCTCATAAATGAGCAAAGTCTTAGATGGTTAAAGAAAACTAAGAATTTTAACTGGAGATACTTTGATAATTGGTTCAGTGATTGGCTCTATATCAAAAATCTTTCAGGTGAAGACATAACCTTTATATTAGATAAAGGCCAAGAAGAAAAGCTTGTAGCTCATGGAGAAACAGTTGCTTTTAAATTTGGTAGAAATCCTAATAAAAAGGAAAAAGACTGTCTTATGTAAAGTCTAAGAGGAGGTGAAATATATGGACTATGGATTTAATCTGGAATGGCAGGAATTGCCCGAAGACTTTAGAAATGAAAAAATTGATGAGGTTTTAAGGAAACAGTGGCAAGAAAAAGAGGATGCCGAGGAGCGTGACTTTGAAAATTATCAAGATGTTGAGGAGTATATAGAGGACCAAGCGGTGAGAGATAATATAGAAAAGTGGATTGAAAGTCACTTTCCAATTTATTTCTAGGGTAGTCTGACAGTGGGGGTTTGTCTAAGGCGGATAAACCCCTGCTGATGAGATTATTTAGAGAGGAGGTGAAAAACTATGATGGATTCAATAATTGGAAATGAGCAAGCAAAAAGGGCTTTAGAAATAGCTTTGAAGGGCAAACATTCAATCAAATTTATAGGTAATGAAGAAGCTGGAGAGTTTGCATATGTTGCTAAGAAAATGGGCGTAGAGGCTTATGCTTTTTCTCAATGTTTTTGTGGTAATTTTGGTTCGCCAACTAAAACTTGTACTTGTACTACTCGACAGGTAAGGGAAAGTCGCAATAAAATTGCTTTAACTCCTACAGATTTGACAGTTGAAACAGTTAGACCATCAGGAGATAAAGTTATACAAATTCTTGCTAAAGAGTTTGGAATAAATAAAGAAGCTTCAGCTCTTTTGAAAAGTGCCTATAAGTCAATGAGGCTTGAAGTGGGTGAAGCAAGACGAGTATTAAAGACAGCTAAAACTATTAGCAAGTTAAATGGAAATTTAAACATTGAGACTTGTGATTTAGCTGAGGCGTTGCAGTATAGACCAAAGTCTTAATTTAAAATAAAAGACAGAGAGGAGGTGAAAAGAGGTATGACAAAACTTGAGGCTATTAATGAACTTATAAAATTAGATCATTGCTTTCTATTTCCTAAAGGAGTTAAAGAAATAGGTAAACCCTTTGGAGTTTATAAGACAGTAAAAATGAAAGATAATAGGTCAGAATTTAAAGGTCTTAATGCTGGGCCAAAATTCAAAGAAGGCGATATCGTAGAGGGATTAGATGCTTCTGTATTAGCAAAGTTAATTTGTGAAAAAGAGGGTGTTGAGTATCCTTTTATGTATGGTCGGGGTAGTGCGCTAAGAGCTTGTTGTCAAGCGATGAGACAACATTTAAAAAATAAGCTTTAGAGCTTGGGATTACCTCTAAGCTATTGGAGGTAAGCCTAATTTCTGAATTTAAAGAGTGATTAGAGGATGTGGGGTTGACTTTTGAAGTAGAATGGTGTATAATGTATATAGAGTTAAAAAAGGAGGTGATTGAGTATGCAATTAATGACAAAGGAGTTAGAAAAGAGATTTGCCAAGGTTGGTAGTCAGGAGAATATAGAAAACCCTATTGTAATTGCCAAATTCTTCAATCCAACAGGTCGAGGGACTTGGTTGGCCACAGAATATAATCCATCAGACAAAATATTTTTCGGTTATGTAAGTCTATTTGGTGACCATTGTGATGAATGGGGTTCTTTTGGTTTAGCTGAGTTACAAGATTATAAAGACAAAAGATTTGGTCTTGGAATTGAAAGAGATTTACACTTTAAAGAACAACCAATCAAACCATTAATTAAACATTATACCAAAAGGAGGTGAAAAAATGGAAAAAACTAAAAGCTTTGTTATACCAGAACCAAACGAGAAATTGGTTAAAGTTAAAATTAAAGCAGACACGCCTTTAATCTGTCATCAATTTTCAGAAAAGGCAAAAAAACAAATGCGTGAGATTATGGGAGGAGTTCCTAAGCGTGGAAAAAGACCACCCAGAACTCCAGAGAGAATTATGGAGGAATATAAGGATAGTGTGTATAGGACTAAGAGTGGTTATCTTGGTTTCCCAGCAAGGAATATTAAAAATGCTATGGTGAGAGCGGCTAAAAATGTTGGTCTTGCTATGACAGACATGAAAACTTTATTTTGGATTTTCCCTGAGGAAGACGATTTAATTTATCTAAGAATAAATGATAAGAAGTTGAAAAAAATGGAAGGCTGTCAAATGAGAGAAGACCCAGTAAGAGTAGGTAAGGGAGGAACCGACCTACGGTATAGAGCGATGTTAACCCAATGGGAAATGGAATTCACAATTCGCTATGACGCTGATGCTCTAACACCAGAAGCTGTTCTTAATTTAGTTAGAAGGGCAGGACGTGGCGGATTAGGAGAATGGAGACCAACAGCTCCTAAAAATCCAGGTGATTTTGGAATGTTTGATATTTCTAATTGAAGTGGCAGGAGTGGAGGGGAATGGAGTGGAAAGGATTGGACCGTATTGGAACGGATAGGAATGGCAGGAAGCGGAATGGACCAGAATGGAAGAAAGAGGAGCGGACAGGATTGGATTGGAAAGAAATGGAAAGGCAGGAACGGACAGGAACGGAGAGGATGGGATTGGACCGAATCGGAGTGGAGAGGAAAGGCAGGAATGGTAAGAAAAATTTTATGAAAGGAGGTGAGAATTATGATTAAAAATGAACTATTATTAGAAGTTTATAGAGAAATTGAAAGGAAAAATGGAAATGTAACTCCTAAAGAGGTAGTTAATTATGCTCAACCAAAAACATCTTCTATTCATACTGCTTTTGAATGGAATGACAAAAGGGCTGGGAATGGTTATCGTCTTTGGCAAGCAAGACAGCTTATTGTTCGAGCAAAAGTAATTATAAATAAAAAACCTGTTCAAGCATACTATAGTATTAGAGCAAGTGTTGAGAATCCTGCTTATTATTCAATTGAGAAAATTAGAACGGATAAAACTTTAACGAGTGAAGTTGTTGCTTTTGCTTTAAGTGAAATTGAGTATTGGTTAGAAAAATACAAAATAATAAAGGAATTAGTCGGTGTAGTTAATAAACAAGAATTTGAAAGGTTGAAGAAGAAGTTTGAGATAAAAGAAAAATAGTTTGAAAGGAAGCAAAAATGAAAAAGACATTTGAGGTTAGAGTTTATGAAATGCCTTATACTTATGAAGTAAAGGCAAAGACAAAAGAAGAAGCAGAGGCTATGGTTATGAATAGAGAATGGATGGGGAATTACGATAATATCAAAGAGGTAAAGGTTGAAATTGTAGAGGATTAGAGTTTAATCAGGGAAGGCTTGGGGAAGCTCGCAAGTCTTTCCTAATAAGATTCTAAATTAAAACTATGTTGCAAATTATAGCTGAAATTATTTTAACATTAAACTCTTTTGATAGTTCTTTTTTAACAGGAATACTTACTTTAATCTATATTTGTAGCATGAGAGATAAGTATAAGGGATTAAAACAAGAATTAAAATATCATGTTTCTGAGGAAAAAGAAGAACCAGAAAAACCAGAGATTAAAGGATCGCCAATTAGATTTTACGCTCAAAAAGGTGGGTATATCGTAGAAGAACATAGAGGTTCTTTCTTCGTGATGATAAGACCCAATGGAGAAAAAATGGACAAAGTCTTTTATAATCTTGATAAAGCCGAAAAAGAAATAAATTCAGTAGTTCCGTTTTTAGAAGAAACTAGAAAAAGGAGAAAGTAAAAATGATTAAAAAGTATAGAGTTAAATCAGAAAGCGACCCTAATAAAGCATATATTGTTCATCATTATAAAGAAAAAAATAAGTTTGTTTGTATGATAGAGGGAGGCATTACACTTTGTCCAAGCTATGTCTTTAGTGGTAGAGGATTTCATTGTAAGCATATTAAAAAGGTTAGAAAGTATTTAAAGGAGAATAAAAAATGAAAAAAGCAATTTTGATAGGATTTTTAACAGGTTTGTTTATAGGTTTATTTTTAGCAGGTATGTTTTGGAGTAGTAAGTATAGTTTGGTATATGAGGGGTATTATAAGAGGGGAGAATTGATTAAATTGATGCTAAAGAGGTAAAAATATGAAAAGTTTAATTGGAAAAAGATTTGGAAAATTAATAGTAATAAAATTATCAAATCAAAAAGATAAATATTATCATAGGTTTTGGTTATGCCTTTGTGATTGTGGTAATAAAAAACTTGCAATGACAGGGTCTTTGAATGCTGGAACGGTAAAAAGTTGTGGTTGTATACAAAAAGGAATCAATTTAGGGAAATTACATGGACGATGGAAGGGAAATGATGTTGGATATCATGGTGTCCATGATTGGGTTAAGAGAAATAAACCAAAACCAAAATTTTGTGAAAATTGTCATAAAATTAAAAAATTAGAATTAGCCAATATAAGTCAAGAATATAAACGAGATATAAATGATTATGAATGGATATGTAGAAAATGCCATCAAACAAAAGATGGAAGAAATAAAAGACTTATTGAAGCCGCAACAAAAGCAAAATTAGGAAAGAAACAGACACCAGAACATATAGCAAAAAGAAATGCATGGAGAAAGAGAGGATAATTCTATCAAAAAAAACATGCCTGACGCAATCATAAAAATACCTGAAAGAAAAGATTTCTATGACCAGCGTCCTACTTTTGAAGTCTTAATAAAACAAGATGGTAAAACGATTTATCATAATAAGACTTATGCTATGGTAATGAATTTAGTTCAATCTGTTACTAAGTTAGATTTAAAAACAGGTGAATTAGAAGGAGATACTCAAATCTTAGGAGTTGGTCATCCAATTATACAATTATTTGCTGTGCATCAATTAAAAAAGAAAATGAAAGAGTCAGGATTGATAAATCAAGCAGTTTTAATGTTAGGAGAGCTTCTTAAAAACCCTAAACTAAATAAACAATTATTAGAGGTTATGAAGAAAGCAAGTATAAAATGAAAATAGAAAAACAAGTTTGTAATATAAAATCATCTAAGAAGTTAGAAAAGTTAGGAATTAAACAAGATAGTTTTTTCTATTGGTATAAATTAAAAGGAAAATGGATTCTTTTTAGAGGAATAGATTTAGGTTTACCAGAATTCAAATCAGAAAAAGGGGAAAAAATATATTCTGCTTTTACTCCTGCTGAATTAGGAGAGAAGTTGCCAAGTAGAGTTAATAATAAAAATGTGGTTTTTGGCAAGATTGGTAAGAATTATGAAATTTATTTACACAGGAAAGACGAAGATATAGTGCAAAATGAGTATTTTAGAGAAAAAACAGAAGCCAATGCTAGAGCTAAAATGCTTATATATTTAAAGGAGAATAAATTAATATGAAAATAAAAATAAGGCTAGGTAAATATTCTATTCAATCATATCCAATCGGGGATAAAGATATGCCAAAAAATTGGAGAGTTTTTACTAGACATAAAATCTTTGGACATGACTTTGCTGTTTGGGAGATTTGGAATAAAGAAGAATTTATGAAAAATCAATTGAAATTTTGTAGTTTAAAAGTAGCTAAGAATCTCAAGAAAATAGGAATAAAGCAAAAAAGTTCGTGGTATTGGGTTGAGTGGGGAAATGGTGATGTAGAGCTTTTATATAAGGATTTGAAAGATGAAAAAATAAAATGGAAAAAAAAGCTTGGTACTACATTATTAGGAGTTTATTCTGCTTTTACTAGTGTCGAATCAGCAAAAATTAGAGATAAAATATTTAAACCTAGGAGGAAACATGTTAATTCTTGAGTATAGTTTAAGTAAAAAACCTTCAAAGAAGGCTATTAGAGCTTGTGACAAGGGAGCTAAGAGCATGCAAGACTTGTTAGTAACAAGTGCTAAATTAATAGTTCCTAAACTTCATTGGCTTATGTGGTTAATGACAAGAGTTTATTTT
>Ga0307928_10000602_pt1 | contig 27148 bp, 21 predicted proteins | sample AceLakmetagen232_FD_201815 | JGI IMG/M metagenome (GOLD analysis project Ga0307928, IMG submission 201815) | Saline water microbial communities from Ace Lake, Antarctica - #232 | ecosystem: Environmental > Aquatic > Non-marine Saline and Alkaline > Saline | place: Antarctica: Ace Lake... | reverse complement strand
CTGGATTAATGTAATCAGGGTATGTACCTAAACCACCCAACAGTTGATCTAAAAAGTCCCCTATTTGAATTGTAACTCCGCCGGCCCCAAATGTTTCATCTACTCGAGCATATTTATCAACATTAGTGGTGTGAGAAATGTATGATTTGTTGCTAATATAAGATTGGCTAAATACCCAATTTTGGTTTTGTTCGTGTTCTTCTGAATCATTTTCATAACTTGAAATATCTTTAGAATCTTTACTAAATCCTTTGTATAATTTATCTAATTTTATATTAAGTATTGGACTAGGTGATTTGGTCATTTTTTTAAAACTAACTCCGTTAAATTTATTAAAAAATTTATCTTCAATAATTACTTTTTTGTTGGTTAGGTGTTTATTTGATAAATAATTTTCATACACTGTTTTTGCTACTTCAATTGGAGTATCTCGAATCGGATCAGATATTGAAAGAAATTGTTCGTTAGGTAGGGGAATCATTACTCCATTTGCATTTCCTTTTTTGAAAGTATATGCTGTTGTTGGAAAATCATTTATTTTATTTTCTTCTTTATAATGAAGTATAGCCTGGCCTGCGGGAGTATCTCCTAATTCAATAACTGTGCTAGTATATGGTTCTATGTTAGGTAAGGCATCGCTAGGTTGTATGCATCTAAATGTGTCGTGGTCTTTAATTTGATAACCTACTCTGTCCACGTATTCTGTATAATATGTGTCATAACAATCTCTGTTTTTTATTATGCAATAATTGTTAACAGCCATTTTATTGGTTGATATTCTAATGTCTAATTCTGTACGTGAAAGTAAATGGTATTTTTTTGCATAATATTTTTGAAGTCGTCCAGATTCAAGTTCATCAATATCTTCTGAATTCCATTTAATTGGAATTAGCTTACAAAGATCATATTCATCTACTTCTAAATCTGATTTGTTTAAATTAATTGTAAATATGTCTGTTTCACTTGGAGCAGTATTAGTTGAAGGGGGTGTGTTATCTTCTCCATCTTGTGGATTTTGATCAATATCATCATTTGTGTTATTGTTTGGTATATCAGCTTCGGTACATCCAAACATTAGTGCGAATGCTAGTATAGAAATTATTAAAATTAATGTTATTTTTTTCATTTAATTAATTAAAGTTTTTGTTGTATATTAATGTTACCTAAGTGTGTTATGTATAAGTTATTGCTTTTTCAAAGTAAATAAAATGAATCCAACAATTGTAATTAAAGACAATACAATTATTTCTTTCCAAATGAAATAAATGCCTCCGCTTTTTACAATTACTCCAATTAGTAAATTATTTGCTGCAGTCATGGGTAACACTCCAGCAAGGCTACTAATAAATCCAGGCATTAATTCAAGAGGAACAATTATTCCACTTACAAATAACATTGGAACAATTAAAAGTAATGAAAGAAGGATAGTAGTTGATTGGTTCTTTGTATATGCTCCAATCAAAAGTCCAACTGAAATAAATGCTGCACTAATTAAAATTACTGATAAAATTATTCCAACAAAATTAGCTGAAAGTGGGAAACCGAAAAATAAAATTGCAATTATTAAAATCATCATTGTTTCAACAAGCGCAATTGTGATTTGTCCAAGTAGTTTCCCAAGAGTTAGGGTAACTGGGTTTGCATCACTCATAAAAGTTCGAAGAGGAATATCTTGGCTTTTTTCTGAAAGAATTACAATTCCTGAAAGTAAAATACAGGTTAGAATTAAAATAATTGAAATAGAATTAGCTACCATTACTCCAAGCTGAGTTGCGTCCATATTGATTAGGCTTCCAGAAAGTTTTGAATTAATTTGAGTTGGAATTAGTTTAATCTTAATTGGTTGGATTAAAAGTTGGGGGTCCATATTTTGGAACGATTGCATTTTTGGTAAGAGCTCAGCAAAAAGTTCTTCAGATTGGGTAATTTTATTTTCAATATCTGCTTTTGAAATTCTACTCTCACTAATTAATTGTCTTGCTTGAGTTAATGTTTCTTCAAATAAACCTAGTTTTGATTCAAGATTTTCGATTCCTTGCTCTGAAGAATTAAGAGCATAATCAATCTCTGCAGATTCTTGTTCAAGCTCGCTTAACATTGTGCCAAACTCATTAATTGTTGAATTCAAATTTGCTTGTGAAGCATTGGTTGAGTCTATCATATTATTTACATTAATGATTGTTGATTTCCAAGATGAAATATAATTTGATAAATTATAAAGATCATTTAATTCTTGGGCATAAGTAGCTTGTATTGGAGCGGGAATTTGTGAATAAAGGTTGTTTAACTCATTAATTGTTGAGTTAAGCTGAGCTTCTTGAGTTATCATTTCGCTTTCAAGTTGTTGTAGGGAAGCTTCATACTGGTCAATATCACTATTAAATTGATTTACTACATTTTGAAGATTTGTAAATTCTGTTCTTGCAGAAACTAGAATTTCTTTAAGTCTTGCATTTTTTTCTTTAAAAGTAGCGATGTTTTGTTTTTGTTCATCAATATCACTCTTTAGATCATCAATATCAAAAGAATTAATCTTGTATTCAAGATCGTTTAGAATAACGTCAGTTCCTTCTAAATCTTTTTTAAATCCCTTTAATTTACCTATTTCGTCAGTAATGTTTGTTGAAAACAAATTAGTTGTTTGTAGAATGTCTGAAATAGTCGTTAGTGTTTTTTCTCTTGCAATATTTTCAATATTTGTTTTTACCATTGAAGTAAAAATACTTGCAGAAGTAATACTTGAATTATCATAATAAATATTTACTTTAGCTTGATATCCAGGATTTTCAATAAACTCAAGGCCAACAGTTACTTGTTTTTTCTGAACAGCATCTTTTAGAGCAAAAACGTTATAGTATTCTACAAATGTATAATTTGGACTTGATCCAGCAAGTTCATCAAGTAAATCAGAACTATTGCTTGTGATTCCTATTGCAATATTTGTTCCCGAATCAAAATTTGTTCCAGTCATTGCAAGTCCTAAAAGTAAAGTTCCAATAACAGGGTAGAGTAAAATAAGTAGAAGTGAAATTCTTTGATTTTTAACAGCCATGATTTCTTTTTTTATAATTGCAAATAGTTTCATAATATCAACTCAGTTTTTCTCCTGTTAGATTCAAAAATACATCTTCAAGAGTTGGTTCTTTTAGGTTTGCAGAAATAATATCGTAGTGTTTGTCAATTAAGTGTTTTTTAATTGTGTTTACTACTTTTTCAAAACTATGTGTTTGTGGAAATGCAATGTACAATTTTTTTCCAGTGTATTTAATTCTTAATTTTTCTGTTGTAGCAATTAAGTTTACAGTTTTATCATCAATATCTTGATCAATTTCAAGAATCATTACATTTTCTCCACCATATTTTTTGATTAATTGATCAGCAGAACCTGTTGTGATAAGTTTTCCTTTTTTTAGAAGTGCAACGTTTGTGCAAAGCCTTTCAGCTTCGTCCATATAATGAGTTGTTAAAATAAGTGTTTTTCCACTTTGTTTTAATGATTTTAGTTTATCCCAAAACAACAGTCTCATTTTTGGATCAAGTCCAACTGTTGGTTCATCAAGAAAAATGATATCGGGATTATTGATTATTGAAAGAGCCATATTCACGAGTCTTTGATATCCTCCACTTAAGTGTCTCACTTTAACATCTTTAAAATTTTTAAGTTCGAGCCATTCAATTAAGTCAATTATTCTTTGTTTTCTTTCTTTTTTTGGTAAGTTTGTAATTGAAGCAAAGAAGTTCATATTTTGTTGTACTGTAAAATCAAGGTAAGCTGCAATGTTTTGTGGAACAACTGCAATGCGTGATTTTAGGTTAGTTGGTTTTCCATCATAATATTTTATTTTTCCAACTGCATAATCTTCAAAGCCAAGTAAAATTTTTGTTAAAGTACTTTTGCCTGCTCCGTTTGATCCAAGTAAACCAAAGATGTCTCCTTTTTTTATATCAAAAGAAATATCATCAAGAACTTTTTTTGTTCCATAACTTTTGGAAACGTTTTTTAAAGATATAATTGGCATTTAGAAATAAGAGAACTGCAATATTTAAATGTTGGTTATTGCTAAATAGTTCCTGCACAAACAATTGTTGCAATTGCGTTAAGGCCAGAAACCTCATAATTTATTTTAATTAGCCCATTGCTAAAAGTTGTTCCTTTTGCAGGAGGAGTAATATCTAGAATTCTAAGAGTTGAATTTTTTGAAATATCTGTTTGCATAAGGGTCCCTGTTCCTGAAAAGTCTCCTTCTCCGGTTGAACCAGTAAGTGTTATTGCTTGCCCAGTAGCGTTTCTTATAACTAAATTTACCCCATATTCGGTAATAGAGTCTGATTCAACAATCATCCCTGTACTTTTACTTTGGCAAACTGTTCCTAATGGTTTAATTGTTTCAATTGGTTGAGTTATTTGAGAAAAATTTTGTTCTATGATTTCCATGCTATCTGATTTTTTTGTAAAAATAAAATCACTTGTTGGACTTATCCCACTCAAAGTCAAAGTGTTTTCACTAAGAGTATATTCTATATTTAGATCTATGTTACCAGGAGACTTTGTTGGTTTTAACATTAGTAAGTTTCCATCTGTTGAATAATTTCCAATTATTTGTTGCATTGCGGTTTCGCCATTATAAGACATTGATCCAAATTCATTTTCTTCATTAAAAATAAATTCTATTCTCGTTGCACCTTGGGTTGTTTCCCAGGTTCCAAGTAATTCATTTTTTGGTTCTTCTGGCACAGGTTCTGTGCATCCAAAAATAAGTGTAACTGCTAGTAATAAAACTAGTAAAATTATTATTGCTTTTTTCATGTTGAAATAAAAAGAGTTTTAGTATATTTAAAGGTTCTTAAATTATTTTAGGTACATTATGGTATTTTTGAACACACTTGGTGTCAGGCCAGGGTCATAATTGAAGTAAATTACGTTTCCAAGTGGAAAGTTCTTTTTTTCAAGAATTGCTGGGTATGTTTGTGGTGTGTTCTCAGCTTTTATATATGCAATTGTTTTTGCTCCCTCGTTTGCTTGTACTGCGAGAGTTGTCATTGCATACGGTGCTTCATTCAATGCCGGACTCACTTCTGTTCCAAGCATTATTGGATGATCATAGTCTTGTCTATAAATTCTACCTATGCTACTAATTTCTTGTCCTTTTTCACAGGAAGGTTTTCCAGTTTGATTGAGTACGCATTCTGCTGGCATTGTATTGCCAAAGTTTGCTTTCCAGCCAATAGCGTCAATTGTTGTGGTGCTTCCAAAACCTACACTTTGCCTGACTCCAGAGTTCATAACTAAAATTAGTTTTCCTCCTTTATCCACGTATTTTTGAATTGCTTCTCCAAGACTCACAGTGACACTTTTATCGCTTGATATACTTTGGTCGAGAATTACAATATCATATTGCTGTAGTTCGTTAGACACATTGTTGTCAAAGGATGTGGCGTCTCTTGTTTGATAAGTTAATAAATAACTTAGATTGTCAAGGACTACTCTTTCTCCAGTTGATGGGATGCCAATGACTAGGACTTGTGCAAAATTTATATCTTGATTTGGTGGATCGATGTCAATACTTGTTGTTCCTTTTTTAGTAAATGTTAGTGGTTTTGACTTATTTAATGGGGTGACTGTTAATTCGTTGCGGTCAATTAGGTATTTCATATTTCTGTCATTTGCTAAGTTAGAAAAATTTGTTAAAATAATTAAGTTATCTTGGGTTTGGTATTTTCCTTGAATTACATCTCTAGCTGTTTCATAGTTAGTGGCTGTTTCAAAGTTTCCTTTGCCATCAAAAATAAATTCATTAGTATAATTGCTTTGTTGATTTATCCAAGTTCCAGTTAAGGCAGGATTGTATTTTGTAATCTGAATTGGGGGGCCATCAGGATCATTGTCAATTTCAGTGCACCCAAACAGTAGTCCTACTAAGAGCAAGATTATTAGAATAATTATTGTTTTTTTCATGTTAAAGGAAAAAGAGTTTTATTGTATTTAAATGTTCTTAGATTAGTTATTCTTCTTTAGTATAGTCTATATGGAGAAAAGTTAGTTTATTTTCAGAGAGTTTGTATTCAAATCGCATAGTCTGGATTGTGTTGTTTATTGGAGTGTCAATGTCAATAAATCTTGAATTAATTAATCTATAATCTGAAGTTTGATTAGTATCATTTGTTAGGTTTCGAATGATTTGGGTTTTTGTAAATTTAATTTGTTGATTTTTGGCTTTCCAGACCCCAATTAAATTACTAATATTCCCGGGTGGGGGTGTGCAACCATCTTTTGTAAGAGTAATTATTATGCCACTAGTCTCAATTTCAAGAAAACAATCATCTATTGTGTAGGTTAAATCTATGGGTTCTTGGGGGGTGTATGTAACTATTACATTCGCTCCGTCTTGTATTACTGATTCAACTTGGGGGAGTGATTTTGTTGTTTTAAAAGTATCTGCTTTAGCGTTAGAATAGATCACTCTTTTTAATCTTGCTGAGATTGATCCATTTGAAATTACTGCTTCAAATTCGGATTTAGTTTCACTTATTTCTGAGGTAAAACTTGCTCTTGTTTGCATATCAAATTGATTTCCATTAAAAGTATATTTCATCCAATTTCCTTCAGAAATTAGGTATGTGTATGTTCCATCAAGTTTTTGATCTTGCGGACCATTTGTTGTTTCAGTGCATCCAAAGATAAGTGTGACTGTTAGTAATAAAACTAATGAGATAATTATTGCTTTTTTCATGTTATAGAGAAATAGTTTTAGTATATTTAAAGGTTCTTAAAAGAAAGAAATGAAAATAGGAGTTATTCCTATTTCATTAATAATTCTACAATTCCAGTTCCAACTTTTACTGGTTGTCCAACAATTAAGTTTTCAACAACACCAGTTAGCATTTCTTCTTCTCCTTTGAATGCAGCATCGAGAAGGTGCTTTGTTGTTTCTTCAAATGCAGCTCTTGCGAATGGAGAAGCTTTTGTTTTTGTAATTCCTGTTCTAACAATTCCTTTGATAGTTCCAGTGAATGCCATTAGGTCACCAAGGAGCATAACGTGTCGTATATCAACTGCAATTCCATTGTCGTCAAGTACTTTTTTTAACTCACTTATTGCTAAACCACGAGCGGCTTCAATTCCAAGAACTTTGCTTGTTTCAATAATATCATTTGTGAATACTCTTGTTTGATCAATTCCGTTAAGTTTCATCACAGCTTTAAGGTTACTTCCACTTGTTTTTATTGCAAATTCTTTTTCTTCTTTTACAATAAGTGTTTTTTCAATTCCTTTTACTCCGTGTACTTTTTCTTTTAATAATTTAATCATGTCTTTTCTAACTTTTAAAAATTCACTTTTCTTTTCAATTTGGAAATGAACTACGTTGTCCATTTGTCTAGCTTTCAAATCTTTAAGTCCAATTTTTAACACTTCAACAACATCGTCCATGTGTAAGTTTAGGTTTTTGATTTTTGCTTTATTAACTTCAACACTAAATTTTAAGTTTTCAAAATCTTCGTTTAATTTAACAACATCTTTTACTCTAACATCAATCAAACTTTTAGCAAATATTTCTGCTTTATTTTTGTCATGTTTCTTTTCAGAGTCAAGGTAAATTGTCATTGTAGGGTATTTTGCTTTACTTCGTCCGTCAACAATTTCTTCCATTCGTTGAATTCCACTACCTACAGATACTTCTGCCGCACCCGCAAAGTGCTTTGTTCTAAGTGTTAACTGTGTTCCTGGTTCACCTAATGATTGTGCTGCAATAATTCCTACTGCTTCCCCAGGTTCAACAATTGCTAAGTCATATTTTGCTTTTACACGGTCTGCAAGTTTTCCAGCATCTTCAGCTGATAATTTATAAATTTCTGAGACTGCAACGATTTCTTCAAGTAATTTTTTTGGTAAATCTACTTGTTCCCAATCTCTTTCATCATCATCATAAATTCTCTTATCTTTCTTTTTCTTAGTTGATTTTTTATCAGTTTCTTCTTCTTCAATTTCTTCATCTTCTGTTTCAGCAGTAATTGCTTTTTTAACAGAGCCTTTTTCTTCAAGAGGTACTTCACTAGCTTCTTCTACTTTTGCTTCATTTTGCATTTCTTCTTCAATAATCTTTTTTTCAGCCATTTTGTACACCTCTACTTTCCCTCTTTCATTTTCATGTATTCTTCAACAACGTCAACAGCTTTCCCGTCTTTTGTGTTTTTAGGGAATACACGATCTTCACCATATTGGTATTGTATAAGTGTATTTGCTGCAGTTCTAACTGTTCCGTCAGGTGCTGCTACAAGATCTTTTAGTGCGTTTGCAAGTCTACGGTACAAGTAACCAGATACCTTAGTTGATACACCAGTGTCTACTTCACCTTGTCGTCCACCCATAGAGTGGTAGAAATACTCCTTAGCAGTCATTCCGTCTAGGAAATTGTTTTCAATGAATCCACCTGCGTGTATTCCAACATCTCCCTTCTTGTTTGAAGTGATAAGTCTCTTTTCAAATCCTTTTCTAGGTCTTCCTTCACGTACCGAAGCCTGTCCCCAGAATCCTGCAATATTCATTAAGTTAATTGTACTTCCACGTGACTTTGACAAAATCATTGAAATTGTGTTTAGTACTGGTTTGTCTCGTAGTACATAATCAAGTTTTTCTTTTGTAATTTCATCAGTTAACTTAGCTTTTGATTCTGCACCAAGTCTCATTACATATAGCTCAAAACTTTCATCATATGTTCTTCCAGGAATAATTTCCATTTTTCCACTTTGGTGTGATTTAACAAGTTCTTCACCTTTCTTTAGTGTTTCTTCAATTATTCTTTTCTTGTGTTTTAAAACATTATCTCCAACTTTGTATTCTTCAAGACTTACAGTCATTCCTTTTTCTGTTAGGATGTATGCTGATAATCTATTCAAATCGTGGAAGAATTTTTCAATAATAAGGCTTGGGTAGTCTCTTGCAATTTTGTCAACAAGTTGTCCTCGTCCAACAGATAAAGCTGCTGCGTCTATTACTCCGCTTTCAACATTTCCGTTTACAATTCTTACTTTTTCTCCAAGTGGTTCGTCTTCCATTCCCACACCTTTTAGAACTTTGTGTGTGTATGAATCAAATTCCATATTCAAATCTTTTGGTATGATTTGTGAAAATAATAATCTTCCTGAGTAGTTCTTTCCTTTGTCAGCTTTTGGTAAAGTTGTCATTCCAATAGTGTAAAGCATTTGCATTGCTTCTTCTTTAGTAAATTCAGTCTGAGGCATTGTCATTGCAAAGCATCCAGATACTGGATCTTCTTCAGGTGCAATAATTGGTGCTCCGAATCTTGCTGAAATAACTTGATCTCTTGCAAGCATTAGTTTTTTTGCTTCTGCTTTACCTTCTTCAGTTTGAGGTATGTGGCAATTCATTTCATCTCCATCAAAGTCCGCATTGTATGGTGGACAAACGATTGGATTAATTCTAAATACTTTTCCAGGCATAATAACAGCAGTGTGTGCCATCATAGAAACTCTGTGAAGTGAAGGTTGTCTGTTAAATAGTACAATGTCTCCATCTTGGATATTTCTTTCAATTCGATATCCAACATCAAGTTCTTCAAGAATTTCTTCTCTATTGTCTTCACTAACTTTTCTTCTTGAGTTATTTGGTCTAATAATATAAACTGGAGAATCACTATCTTTTATTAATTTTTTTGCAGCGGCTAAGTTCCATTCTGTAATAAATTCAGGAACAGTTAATTCTTTTGCTGCTTCTTCAGGGATTCCTAGTTGTGAAACATCAATGTATGGATCTGGAACAATAATACTTCTTGCTGCGTGGTTTACACGTTTTCCAGTTAAGTTGTACCTAAATCTTCCTTTCTTTCCTTTAAGTCTTTGTATAATTGTTCTAAGAGGTCTACCACTTCTGTGTTTTGCTGGGGGTACTCCTGCTGTGTTATTATCAAAGTAAGTTGTTATGTGGTACTGTAATAAGTCCCAAAGATCTTCAATAATTAATTGTGGAGCTCCTGCTTCAATATTGTCTTTTAGTCTGTTATTAATTCTAATAATATCAACTAATTTGTGAGTTAAATCATCTTCTGATTTAATTCCACTTTCTAAAGTTATGCTTGGTCGAATTGTAATTGGTGGTGCTTGTAAAACTGTTATTACAAACCATTCAGGTCTAATTCTTCCTGTGTCATAACCAAGTAATTGTAAATCTGTGTCTTTAATTTTTTCTACCCAATCTCGGATTTGAGTTGGATAAATTCTTTCTTTATTATAATAGAAATTTGTTGGTTTATCAAGCGTAATTTTGTGTTTTGGTGCGTCACAATGTGGGCATTTTTTTACTTGTCTTGCTTTAAGTATAATTTTCTTTGAAAGATCAACAACGCCTCCGTTTGCGTCTGCGGTTAATTTTGCTAGTGCTTCTTCAGGTAGTGAAATTCTTCCACAATCCTTACAAGTACAAGTCATTAATACTTCAAGTTTTCTTCCAAATTCTGAGTGTACAACTGGTCTTTCAAGTTCTAGGTGACCAAAGTGTCCAGAACAATTTCTCATTCCTTGTCCACAAGTTTTACATTTTATTCCTGGATTTATTACTCCTAGGTGGGGATCCATTAATCCTCCTTCCATTGGGTATCCATCTTTATCATAAGTTTCTGGAGTCTTTATTTCAATACAACTCATTTTTCTAATCATTTCAGGTCCAAGTAGTGTGAATTTTACCGATCCAATTTTTTTCATAATCATCTTTCATCAACCTCTTTTTCCCTTATACCTTGTCCACTAATTGTAGTTCTGCAAGGATCCCAAGTGCCTTTAGTTCTTCAAGTAATAACTTGAATCCATAAGACATTTCAACTGGATATACAACGCTACTCTTACAAATTGGACAGTATCTTTTGTGTCTAATTTCGTCGTTAATTGCAACAACTCCACAATTTTCACAAACAATTTCTATTGTTTTATCAGAATCTTCAATCATTTTTTCGTGTAGTAACATTGCTGCTCCGTGACCAACAAGTGTTTCTCCTTCCATTTCTCCAAATCGTAGTCCACCTTCTTTTTCTTTTCCTTCAGTGGGTTGTCTTGTTAATACTTGGACAGGTCCTCGTGCTCTTGCTTGCATTTTGTGTGTTACAACGTGGTACAGTTTTTGTACTGGGATAACTCCTGAGAATACTGCTCCTTGGATTCTTTTCCCTGTAATTCCATCATAAAATATTTCCATTCCATCACTTCTAAATCCACTTTCTTGAAGCATATTTTCAAGTTCTTCACGTGGAGTGTTATTAAATGGTGTTCCGTCAATAATTTTTCCTGCAGCGGCTCCTGCTTTTCCACCAAGCATTTCCATTAAGTGACCCATTGTCATTCTTGATGGTAGTGAGTGTGGATTAATTATAAGATCAGGTTTTACTCCGTCAATTGTAAAAGGCATATCTTCTTCTGGAACGATCATTGATACAACCCCTTTTTGTCCGTGTCTTGAAGCAATTTTGTCTCCAACTGCTGGTATTAATGTTGTTCTAACTTTGATCTTTGTCATTTTACTTCCGTCTTCTGATTCTGTAACCATGATTGTGTCAACAGCTCCAGGTTTTCCTTTTCTAACTTTAACTGACGCGTCTCGTCTTTGTTCTTGGTCTACTCCAAAATCTGTCATTTCTTCAAAAAATCTAGGTGGTGAAGTTCTTCCAACAATTATGTCTCCAACATCAACTGATTGTTCAAGTTGTGCAAGTCCGTCTTCTCCAAGTTTTTTGTATTTTTCTTCTTCAATATAACCAACTTGTTCTTCTGTTGGAATTTCAAATTTATCTCGTTGTCCACCAGGGTAACGTTGTTCACTAGCTTCATAATTTCTAAAATAACATGCGCGTGCAAGGCCTCTGTCGATTGCTCCTTTGTTTAGAACAATAGCATCCATTGTATTGAATCCATAATATGGTAGAACTGCCATTACAAAGTTTTGTACTTGTGGTCTGTCATCGCATCCAAGTAAATCCATTGTTTTTGTTTTTACAATGTTTTTCTCGGGATAATATAATAAGTAACTTTCAGTGTCGTGTCTAATTTTATAATTTATAGTTCCGATTCCAAGAGCTTGTTTAAACATTTTGTCTCCGTGTAGAGCTTTTCCTGCCATGTCGTGTTCTACGTATGGGATAAGTGAAGAAATAACAGATAGGATTGCCGCACCATTTATTTCAAGGTGGCTATGTTCACTAGTTACTAGTTCTTCATTTTCTGCAACAAATGCATTTTCTTCTTCTTCAGAATCTAAATATTCAATTACTCCTTTTTCAAGTAAGTGTCCAAAAGAAATTTTTCCTTCTTTCATTTGTTTTTCTAGTTCTTCAGTGTAAAGGCTTTTTCCATTTTTTACAATAATAAGTGGTCTTTGAAGTCTTCCTGCATCAGTGTTTACATATACTTCATTTGTGTCTTTGTGGAATGAAATGTTAACTTCTTTTGATATTTTTGCTTCACGTCTTGCAGTAACAATTTTGTCTGTTATTGCTTGTGCATTCTCGTGGAATCCGATTAATCTTCCGTTAATATATACTTTTGCTGGTTTTGCCATATCATTCACCTATAATTTTTTTAATTTTACTCCTTGTTTGTTCAAGAATTCCTCAATTGGAGCTTCGTTTCCTTCAGTTGTTACTTCTGCCATAAAACAAAGGTTTTTTACAAGTCCACATTGTGGTCCGTCTGGTGTTTCAATTGGATCCAGTCTTCCCCAGTGTGTTCCGTGTACATCACGTGCTTCATAAAGTTCTCTTGTTTTAGCTAATTGTGATTTAACTTTTCTTAAGTCTGTTAATGGAGCTAAGTAATTTACTCTGTCCATGAATTTTGCAACACCAGTGCTTCTTCCAATCCAGTTACCTGTGCTCATAGCAAATCTAATTCTTTCTGAAACTGCTCCAGGTCTTACAATTGTTGAAATATTTAATTTTCTTCTTCTTGTTACAGTTCTATCAATTTGGAATCGTAAATCTTTCACAAAATATTTGAAAGAATATCTAAATAAGTGTTCCATTAGTTTTCCTGAAAGTTCTAGTCTTTTGTTTGCGTAGTGATCTTTGTCGTCTTTTCCACGTAAACCATAACTTCTTTCAATAGCTTTAGTTGCCATCATTGAAAGGTAGTATGCTTTTGCTAACCGAGCAACTTCTTCTTGTCCAATGTGTGGTAATAAAAATCCGTCAATTACTTCTCCAGCTCTACGAAGTCTGTAATCAATTACTTGTCCAGGAGCAACATATTTTCCAATTTTATCCATTGCGTCTTCTTCATTTTTAATTTCACATTCTTCCCAGTTTAGTAAAAGATCGTTTTGTACTTCTTTTTCATCAGGGAATGCTTCAAAGATTTCTTTTTTTGTTTTAAGTCCAAGTGCTTTGAATAAAGTAAATAATAATAATTTTCTTGGAGAAGTTGGGAATGTAACATAGATTAATCCTTCTGGACTTCTTGCAATTCGTACTCTTCCTTTGAATGCTCCTTTTGTTGAAATAACTTCAGAAACAACTCCTTTGTCGTTTTCACTAATTAGTACTCTATCACTTGATAGTACTTCTTGAGTCATTAGTGCTTTTTCACTACCATTAATTATAAAATATCCACCAAAATCTTTTGGATCTTCTTCCATTTCAATTAGTTCATTATCGTTTTTTCCGTCAAGCCAACAAAGATTTGATTTTGTCATAACTGGAAGATCTCCAATAAAAGTTCTTCTAGCGTCTTGTTCAACGTCTCGTCTATAAAGTCTCATTGTTAAATAAATAGGTCCTGAATAAGTTCTGTTTCGAAGGCGTGACTCCATTGGAGTGAAAACATCTCTTGGTGAACCATCAGCTTCAATAATTTTTGGTTTGTCAACTTCAATTGTGCTTAGTTCAATTTTTACTTCTTCAATCTTTGGAACGATTGTTGAATTTTCTGAAACAATTTCTTGTACTTTTGTTTCTACAAATTGATTATATGAATCAATTTCCATTTGTGCAACGCTTTTATTTTTAAAATATGAATCAATTATTTCCCAACTCATTTAATCACCCTTCTATAATAGATACTTTGCCCTGCGGTGTATGAATCTCGTGTAATTTTAACAACATCTCCCACTTCTGCTTTTAGTGGTTTTACTGCTGGATCAAGTCTTGAAATTTTTGGTAATGCGATAATTTTAAGTCCGAGTTCTGCTAATAGTTCTAGTGCTTTTTCTTCCCTGATCAATACGTGTTCAGGTACTAAATAGTGTCTTTCTTCTGTCAATACATCACCAGGTTTTTTTTTGTGCTTTTAGTAATCATGCGGAAGGCTGGAATATAACAAAAAAAATAATTTGCTCACCAACACAAAAATCCCATAAAATACCATGCACATTAACGGTCAAGACCGTTATTGTAAATAAATTTACCATACTAAAGCTTTAAAAGAGTTGCTGCGATTCGATCTCTTTTGTCAAATTAAGTGCTTTTTTAGCTAAATTTACCTTAATTTTTTTAATACGTCAAGATAATTTCTTTCAATTATTTTTATTGGTTGTCTTTTTTCGCAACCTTCTTTTAAAAAGTGCCAGTGTAATATTTTTTCATCATCTGGTCGCCAACAAAATGCAACATCTTTATTATTAAATCTTGAATAAAAATCAATTTCCATTGTAGTAAGTTCTCTTATAATACAGCCTTTTTTTATCAAAGTTCCTATGTGCGAATACATTTCTAGATTTTTTTCATGGAAACTTTTGTTAAGTTCAATTTCAAGTAACATGTGTTCAATGCTCTTGTCATCAAATTCAATTTGAGTATTATCAAGTAAATCAATTTCATCGCGTAGTTGACTTACTCGTTCAATCGTTGGTTTGATTTTAGAAATAAGCTCGTTTGCTTCCTGTAAGGAAAAGTAAACTTGTGGCATATTAAATTTCTCATATGTTTATTTTAAAAAGGTACTCACTCTGCTATCTATTTCTTACAGGTAAATTCATTTTTACTGGTTTTTAAGTGTATTTTATTTAGTTTTTTTACAATTACGTTCATTTTAAACTCTTTTGTAAATTAATTTCTCTTATGAATAAACCTGAATTACTCATAGGGGTTGGAAGTTTTAGTAGTGCTATTGCTGCAGTTGATGCTGGAGCTAATGCAATTTATTTTGGAATAAAAGGATTTAATATGAGGGATCTTGGGACCAATTTCAAAAAAACTGAAATGAAAAAATTAATGAAATATTTACATGAAAATAAGGTGAAAGGATATTTAGCACTTAACACAGTGGTGTTTGATGAAGAACTTACTAAAATTAATTCTATTTTAAAAGTAGCAAAATTATCTAAAGTTGATGCAGTAATTGTTTCAGACCTTGGAGTTTTGTCACTAGCAAAAAAACATAAGTTAGAAGCACATCTTTCAACACAAGCAAGTGTAGCAAATGTTGGAGCTTTAGAAGCTTACAAAAAGTTAGGGGTTACACGAATTGTTTTAGCAAGAGAACTCTCTTTAGAACAAATAAAAAAACTTGTTAGTAAAGCAAAAAAGATTGGTGTTGAAATAGAAATTTTTATTCATGGTGCAATGTGCATTAGTGTTTCTGGAAGATGTTATCTTTCGCATGAACTCTTTGGAAGAAGTGCTAACAGAGGGGAATGTTTACAACCGTGTAGGAGAGCTTTTTTTCTTGATGGGGATAAACCAAATTATGAAGAAAAAGATTTGCTAATTCAAGGGGATACAATTATTTCTCCAAGGGATATGAAAACAATTGAGTTTTTGGACCAGGTGGTTAAAAGCGGAGTTGCTTCATTGAAGGTTGAAGGAAGAACAAAGCCAAGTGATTATGTAGCAACTGTTACTTGCGTGTATCGTGAAGGGATTGATTCTGTATTAAACAAATCTTTTTCAAAAGAAAAAATAAAAGTTTGGGACAAAAAACTTGGCGAAGTTTATAATAGAAAATTCTCAAAAGGATTTTTTCTTAAAAAACCAACTAAAAAAGATCTTACTAATATACAAGGGAGTAATCAAACAACAAAAAGAGTACAAGTTGGAGAAGTAAAAAAGTTTTATGCAAAAATAAACGTTGCAGAAATAAAATTGTTTGCTGATATTAAAGTTGGGGATGATTTAATTATTGAAGGAGTAACAACTTTTCTAAAATTACCTTTAACTTCAATGCAAGTAAATCACAAAGATCTCAAAAAAGCTGAAAAAGGAAATTTAGTTGGAATAAAAACAAATTCAAGAGTTCGATTAAATGATGTTGTTTACAAAGTTGTAAAAAGAAAAAACAAATAAACTGCTGAAATAGTTTTTATCTTAAAGAATTAATCTTTTTACTAACATATTTGCTAACAATTAAATAACACTCTTCCCATAGTGTGTTATGTCAGCATTTATTGAAGATAAAGGGTACAATGAAGATCAACTAAAAGTTCTCTCACTACTTAAGTCAGAAGAGGAAGTTTGTTTAATGGCAGCGCCTTCCTTTGTTGTCGATTTTGATTATAATAAATTTGTTCCATTAATGAAGGGCTTAGGATTTGAATTTCTAACAGAATTAACTTTTGGAGCAAAAATAGTAAATCAAGAATATCATAAATATATTCATGAAAATAAAGATAAGCAAGAAAAATTTATTTGCTCAGTGTGTCCCGCAACAGTTGAAATGGTAAAAGCGAGTCACCCAGAAATGGTAAAATACTTGTTACCCTTTGATTCCCCAATGAGTGCGATGGCAAAAGTAATTGATAAAAATTGGCCAAATCAAAAAAATGTTTTTTTAGCTCCATGTTTTGCAAAAAAAAGAGAAGCAAAAAAATATCCTAACTTAATTCATGCAACAATAACTTTTAGTGAAATGAAAGATATTGTTTCAAAAGAAAAACCACGCCCATTAAAGGGGTCACATTTATTTGATCGTTTCTATAATGATTATACAAAAATATACCCTCTTAGTGGAGGACTCTCAGCAACTCTTCATTCAAAAGACATTTTTACAAAAGAAGAAATGATTTCAATGGATGGGGCTAAAAATTTACAAAAAGTATTTGACAAATATAGTGACAAAAAATTTTATGATTTATTATTTTGTAATGGTGGTTGTATTGGTGGGCCCGGAATTGCTTCTAACAAACCAATTTTTGTAAAAAGAAAAAAAGTACTAAATTATAGAAAAGGTGCAAAAACAGAAAAAATTGGAGAAAGAAAAGGTCTTGAAAAATACACTGAAGGGATTGACTTCTCAGCAGAGTTTTAACCTAATTTGTTTTAAATTAGTGATTCTAAATAAAACTCTTTCTAAGGGGATTAGTTTCTAAAAACGATACTATTAAATTGATTTAATTATAAATATATTTATGAACAAGAATGTTGAAATGATAAAGAAAAAGATTAATCCCTTGCTAAAGAAAAATGAGATTAAAAAGGCAGCTATTTTTGGTTCTTATGCTGTTGGTCTAAATACAAAAACAAGTGATGTTGATATTCTTGTTGAATTAAATGATGGATTTGGATTGTTTGAGTTCTCTGGTTTGAAGTTGGATCTAGAAAAGATTTTGAAAAAAAAGGTAGATCTTGTGGAATATAAAGCAATTCGCCCAGAATTAAGACAAAGCATTCTTCAAAATCAAGTGAGAATAGTATGAAAAGAGATGTGTTGCTTTACTTAAAAGATATCTTGGATTCTATCGAAAAAATTGAATCTTTTACAAAAGGTAAAAATGAATATGATCTAAAAAAGGATGATTTGCTTCAAAGTGCAGTTATACGAAAATTTGAGATAATTGGTGAAGCAGTTAAGGGGTTGCCTAAAAGTGTAAAGGAAAAACATTCTACAATTAAATGGCGAGATATTGCTGGAACTAGGGACATTCTAATTCATTTTTATTTTGGGGTTCAAATGGATTTATTAATGAGAACAATTAAAGAAGACTTACCTTTATTAAAAAAAGAAATAAAAACAATGATTAAAGAAACAAAGAAAAAATAGTTTTATCAAAAATTTTGATGGATATACCAAAGGTATTGATTTCTCAGCAGAGTTTTAAACCTAACTAATGAAAATTCAAATATGATTTACCATGTTGTAACAGGCTCCTTTCGCCACCAAATGAAACAAAAGTTTCATGGGTCCCGCAAAACAATGTTTTGCTTGGAGGCGGAAGCGAGGAATTTAGGTATTGCTATGCAACACCCAGAAAGCGGAGTTGGTTATTTGTGATTTATCACATAGTTACACATCCTGATTGCAATTTATGTTGTACTTATTGTTGTGGGAAAAGTTTTGATGAACCCAAGAGTGATATTAAATTTACTTCAACTCCAGCAAGTCCTACATACTCTGTAAAAGAGTTAGCTAGCTTTTTAGCAAAAGATAATGATAAACCAGTTTCAATTATTTTTTATGGTGGAGAACCACTAATGAATATTCCATTTATTAAAGAAGTAATGGATTCAAAAGAAATTGCTAAAGTAGTTGATAATTTTTTAATTCAAACAAATGGAACTTTATTTGATAAACTTCCAAAAGAATATGTAAATAAGTTTCACACAATTTTAGTTTCACTTGATGGTGACAAAAAACAAACTAATTTGAATCGTGGTGAAGGAACTTATGGAAAAGTAATTAATAATTTAAAAGAAATTAAAGAAAATGGTTTTAGTGGAGAGATAATTGCAAGAATGACTATCGAAGAACCAACAAATTTTTACAAGGACGTTACATATCTTTTAGATAATGAGGACTTCTCATTCTCAAGCATTCATTGGCAGTTAGATGCTAATATGTGGCACGATTATGAGAAAAGAAACTTTGAAAATTGGAGCATGAAATACAATAAAGATGTGTCAAAATTAGTTAATTTGTTTCTAGAAGAAGCTAAAAAAGGCAATTTACTAAGGTTATATCCCTTCATTGGTATTCTTAATACACTTTTGTTTGATACTCAGTACGGGATACGTTGTGGTAGTGGGGTTGGCAACTTCACAGTATCTACAAATGGTAAAATAGTATCTTGTCCAATAATGCAAGGGATAGAAGACAAAGTTTTAGGAGATATCAAAACAACTAAACCACACTCTCTTCCTCAAAAATTAGCAATAGGTCCACCTTGCACAGAATGTAGTGAATTAGAATTATGTGGTGGGAGATGCCTATACAGTAACATGTATCCTTGTTGGCCAAAAAAAGGAATTAATGAAATCTGTGAAACAATAAAACACTTGCTCCGCGAAATGGAAAAAATAACTCCTCAAGTTCAAGAATTAATTGATAATAAAATAATTAAGAAAAAAGATTTAGAATTTTTAAAATATAATTGCGCCGAGATTATTCCATAATCTCATCTTTTTCAATTTTCTGTTGAAAATTTTAATGCGCCGAAATAATACCTTAGATTTTTGCTTTCTAACTTTTTTTGTAAAAGTTCGATGCGCCGAAATAATACCTTAGATTTCAGCTTTCAGAATTTCTTTTTGAAATTCTTGTGCGCAGAAATCATTCCTTGATTATTTCATCTTTCTAACTTGTAGTTAGAATTTTGGTGTGCTGAGATTAGGCACAACAGTATATGGTAGAAACGAAGAAGTATTTTCTGCCTTTTTACAATCTTTGTTTAAAATTGATTAAAATATTATTGTTTGGCCTAATTAGTTTATTCTAGTAAATACTCAAAATTAAATTCTATTTTTGTTATAGTTTCTTCAGAAGAAAGTATTTTATAGTTGAATTTGATCAGGGTGACTTTTTTATTTTGTTCGTTATTTGTTTGAACTATTTCACTAATAAACCAGTTTAATCCTTCTTTAAGGGCATTCTCTAAATTTGAGTTATTAATTGAGAGAACTGTGTTGGTTCTTACAGACTCTTTTATTGTGCAATTAATTGAACAGTTTATTGACGCATATCCATCATCGCATTCTTCACCATTTTCGGTTTCAACAATTCCATTTCCACAAATATTTTCGTTATGGCAACCATCAAACCCTTCTAGAAGGCCATATTCACAAATGAAATCTTCTTTACAGTCAGTTGGACAAAAACCGGATTCTGATTCATCAGTGTTACAAATATTATCTCCGCAATCATTTTGAATTAGATTTGATGTGGGAATAGTTGTCAATGTTGGATTACCAAAGTAATTTGTAAGGAGAATTTCTGTTAAATAGTTTTCAAAGGAATTACTTAATTTAGATTCGCTCAATGTAGAATCTGGAAGAATAAAAACATCACGATCTGTTTCTTCATATTTTACTAAATAAATTGTTTTTCCTGAGGTGTCACCAATTATTTTGTTAACCGATCTTGCTTTATTATTTAAGTTAATAGAGAATGTTTCTTCCAAAGTATATTGTTGAACTCCTTCTTTATCATGAGTCCGGAAAAGACCTCCTTCTGTAATTACATATCCTATTCCATTTTCACTATCTCTTCCAAGAATATATCCAAAAGTATTGTAGATTGGTTCGCCAGATTGGAGTAGTATTTTTTCAGTATTATTTGAGAAGAATAATTTCACTTCATCCGTTTCGTTTTCAGATGGTGAAAACATACCGTTAATTAAATCGCTCAAATCAACGATTAAACCAAGAAATGCGCCTGGCATAAGTGCCCAATTTGAAGCATTATATGGATCAAAATTATTTGTTTGTCCTTCTCCTAAAACAGGCATTTCCACATAGTTTTTATACTGCTCAGGATCAAGATCAAAACTTTCACCTGTACTAGGGTTAACTCTTATCCAAGCATGGCCTGAGGTTTGTGTGGAGTTAGTGTTTGATACTATTTCGGATTCAATATTAGCAATTTTTAGCAATGAATTTAATATTGAGGCTTTATGTTTACACACACCTGTTTGTGTTTGCAAAACTTGATCCATTGAATAAAGTGTTGTTGCTGGATTATTATCTTTTATTGTTGAAGTTAACGCCTCATAAATTGTTTTTGCTTTTTCTTTCTCAGTTCCTGTGGCAGTTAAGGCAACATTTTTTAAATTAGTTGTCCAAGGGTATGTGTTTTCTACAGCCGATTCGAGAAAATCAACACTCCACTGGAAAAATGCATAATCTGCATAGGCTGCTTGCGAAGGGGGGCCTGGGATACTCTCGTTCATTTGGACTTCTCTATTTTTAAGTGCAAAATTATAATCCATGAGAGCATATTTTGATGTGCTGCCAGATGCACCATAATGTCCAATTAGACAGGTTTCATTTGGTCCATTAGGGCCAAGGAAATCATTAAACATGTCTTGACTTGGTGGAACATTAACTGGGTTGTATTTAAATGCTCTTTGAGTTGGACAACTTCCAACTTCAAAATCATAATCTTTTATTATTTCATTAGTTCCAATCTTTCGAATTTCAAATGCTGCGTTCCCATTTGTAATTATTGTTTCTAAAACAGTTTCGTCTGTTGTCCAAGCACTTGGATAATTGTTAAGTTCAAATCTGTGTTTTTGAATAAAACATTCACAAGTGCTACATGATCCATTAGAACATTCCTCTTCAATTGGATAACTACTAGCATAACTCATTTGACTCCACGGAACAACTGTTGTTTTTTCTCCAGATGCATTATTTTTTGTAACTAATCTTGTTTCAAGCAATGGTTGATTTAGTAGTTGTCTTCCATATTCGGAGCAACCTACTTCTTCTATATTAACATCTAGATAAATATTATCAAATGGGACATATGGTGCTGCTGGTTCAAGTCCTTGTGAAAGTAAAGATTGTGCATAACTAGGGTTTGCTTTAACTATTGCATCAGTAACTACAATTTCTTGAGGGGGAGTCATTTCAACTTCTTCTCCAATGTATGTAAAATCCCAATTGTAGATATATTGAAAAGATTTAATTTTGGCAAATTTTCCACAGTATGAATCAGTACAATCAGTAGTAAGGGTTCTTGGGTTTAAAGTTGGTCCAATTAATGATGTTTTATCTCCACAGTTAACTGTTTCAAAGAAAAATGGGTTGGCAGTTCCACTTGCTGGATCCTCAGCAAAGGGATCTGAATTATTATAATTTTTTAAATAAACATCGACTGTACAATCAACATTTGTGTTAATGTCTGTTTGATAACCTTCCTTACAGCGTTTATGTCTGGGAGTAGTATCTAGTTTGAAGTTGAGTGCATATCCTGAGGCTTCAGCAAAACACGATTCATCTCCTAACGAACCTTGTACTCCAAAGTAAGAGCCTCCATGGTAATAAAGTTTTACCATGAATGGATCTTCAAGATGTACATAAAGAGTATTGATATCTCCAAAGCTGGGGACATTTATCCATTGTAATGACTCCCATCCAGAATCAAACATTGTTGTTCTTGGAAGTATGTTAAGACATTCACTACTATTTGTAAATGTAAGATCTCTTAGAGTTTCTGAATCTTCAAATCCTCTTTCTCTTATGTCAACAATATCTGGGCAATAACCTTGTGTTCCTGTTTTTGGGGATGCACTAAAATTTTCTTTTGTTTTTGTCATTACATTTAATGCTTTTTTATAATCATCTAAAATCCATGGTCCAATTATTCCAGAATTAATAGTTGGTATGTCGTCTCTTAGTTTTATTACCGTACCATTAACACATTCATAGTTTGTTGGAAATATTGTGGGGTCTATTTGCCCAGCATGACAAAGATCAATTTCTTGTCCTTCTATTACTTCACAGTTTGATGTTCGTCCTCTGGGCCCCATTAATACGCTCCAATTAACTCCTTCTTCTTTAAGAAACATTTTGTCTTCGCAATTAGTCCAGTCATCAAATTGAGGATTCCACTTTGTAGCACTTCTAAAACCATATTTATTACCGCCTATATATGGATTATCATCATAATAAGTGCATAAACCAGCAGCCATCCCAAAATTATTCCAATCATATATTTTAATTTCTGGATTATCATAGTAATCGTATGGTTCACTGGTATCAAATGAATAAGTAATATCTACAAATTCATCATGTTCGTTTATGATAAATGATCCAATAGTTATCCAAAGATTTTTGTTATAAAATTCTTCACAAGTTGAAATCGGATTTATTTTATAATAATTTGGGCCGGGGTTCACCTGTTCTATAACACTCATTTTTTCGTTGTATGAATTAATTATTCCATTTGCTAATTCAATGTCACAGCTTTCATCAGCAGTTGCAAATGATAAAATTAGAGAAAATATTATAAAAAAAATAATTATTCTTAGATTCATTGACATGCCCCCATATTACAATCGTTTGGGCAATTTACTTCTAAGTGTCCAATGCTGTCTCCATCACAAAATTTTTCTATTAAAGTGTTAGTGCTTTTACAAGTATCAAAACTTGTTTCAATTTGGACATAATCTTCGGAATTAAAGTTATTTGCTGTGCGAAGTAAATGAAATGATGAAGTAATAAATACTTGCCCAAAAGTTTTTGCTTGTTGATCGGATGACAAAGTTGAATCACTATCTATGCAAGTTGATTCATCTAAATAAACATTGTTATTAATTGGGGGGTCGTTTTCTGGTTCGGTTGAGCTTGTGTTTTCCCAGGCTAGTTTTGGATAGTCTTCTGTTTCTGCCCATATGTTTTCAAAGTCCCACCCAGCGTTTTGTAAAAAGGTTACGTCTTTAATTTCAGTAGAGGTACTAGCTCCATGCTCTGCACTTATATAACACCTACTTCCACAAACAATCGTGGTTGTGTCTGCAGGATAGAAACTGTTGCTCTGATGTCCCCACCCGCCGTAAAGTCCTCCACCAAATAGTCTTGAAGTAACATTCCCAATCGAATAATTATTTTTAATTGTGGCGTAGTTAATACCAACTATTCCTCCAATGTAGATATCTCCTTTAACATCTGCAGTAGAATAACAATTTCTTATTGCGCCAACATTTCTTCCTGCAATTCCTCCTGTAGAAGTCCCTGATCCTGGGCCGTAAAGTTTCCCAGTTGAATAACACTCTTCTATTAAGCCATGGTTATAAGCAGCTATGGCTCCTACTCGTCCACTTCCACTACCGCGATGGCCCAAAATATTTACATCTACCATTCCTATTTGCCTAACTATTCCTGTGGAGCCAATAGAACTGAACAATCCTGCAAAATCGGTATATGTGGGGGCTGTTCGGTTTATGTAAAAGTTGTGTATTAGGTGGCCGTTTCCATTAAAAGTTCCTGTAAAGGTTCCGCCAATTGGGTCAAAACCAGTTCCGTCGTTCCAATTAATTGTGTCTGAACAATCGATGTCGTTTATTAGTTGGTAGTTTCCGTTTAGGTCGTTTTGTATTGCTTGGAGTTCTAAACAAGTTGTGATGTTGTAGGGGCTGTTTGTGTCTTCTTGTGGAATTTGGACATTGTCATCATTTGAGTTGTAGTCGATGTATGTTGTTTGAGTTAATTGTTTGTGTTATTGGAATTATGTTTTCTAAACTATCAATTATGTTTGTTATTTTTGCTTGGTTTCCTAGTTCGTTTTCTAAATTAATTGTTTCTCCGCCTTCTTTTTCACTCCATGCAACATAAACATCATCTTTATTTTTAAAAGTAAATTTGTACAAATAATCTTCTCCGATTCGTTCTGCAGTAATAAATCCGTCAAGTTTTTCAATCATTAATTTTGCAGTGTAATAAGTTGGTTTTGGTTTGAAATCTATTGTAAAAAGTCTTGCATATCTCCAAACTGGCATAAAATAGTCGGGATAATCTACCCCGCTTACAATCTTCACTCTCTCAATTCCTGCTGCAAAGTATCCGACTGTTTTTCTAACAAGATAAGTAGGACCCATCTTATTTACAGTATCTATTGCTTCTTGATTTCCTACTGCAAGTCCTTTAGTTAATTGAATATCAAGCTTGGTTACAGGATTCGCTTCTGGATAATATGACGAATGTAAATCATCTATCCATATGGGTCTTGAATACCCATATTCATCCATCATTCCTTTATACCATGAAATAACATCTTCAATATGATCGTAGGGCTTACTCCCATCTAAATGAATAGTTAAAATATCTAGAGGTGGGTTTTCTTGCATTAAAAGAGTCATCACAACATGTAACTTCTGTCCCCATTTTTGGATTTTTGCATTATTAGTATTTTGTGGTAAATTTAACTCTTGTTTAATCCATTCATAATCAAGATTTGGAAAGTTATCTTTTATATACAATTTTACATTTTCAGGAATTGAACTTACTCCGGGGCCTATGTAAAATCCAGCCGCCAGAACTTTAATATTCAAATCATTTTCAAAGATAGATTCTTTAGTTAATTCTAGAACTCTATTATACCCATCTCCACTAACCCAAATATTTTCAGGCTCATTATCTATTTGAAGATATCCCAAATTTGGCATCATTGATGCATAATCTTTTATGAATCTCTTATAATCTTGTTCATATTGTGGCTTAATTCTCACTATTCCTGCATGGCTTCCTCCGTTCACAGGAGATATAACTTGTATACTCTCATCTGTTGCAATTGCCCAGTCATTATTTTCAAACTCAATCATTGTAGAAAATTCAATATTTGAGTTTCTAATTTGTCCCAATAATTCCTTTCCCCAATCGTTTGGCATGGTTGTATATCTTGGGACTCCATTCACTGGTGGCTCTGGTTCTATTGATCCCCATTTTGTAAAATAAGCTCCTCCTGATTCAATAAGTCCAGTGTTTAACTCATAATGTTCTTTAAAAATTTCTGGTTGGGTGTCTTCAATTGCAAATCTTCTTGGCCCATCATTAACTGGTGTGTTATAAAAATATGTTTCTTCTTCTGTTTTCTCTTTATTAAAACATCCAAAAAGTAGGGTTATCAAAAGTAATATTAGAAAAATAAAAACTATTTTTTTCATAACTATTAATGAGTTTTGTTCTATTTAATCATTTCAGTTTCTTTATTTTAGCAAAAAAGAATTGTTGTGTGTCATTATCTTGTGGCCATAGTCGAACACAGTTTTTACAATCTTTATTTTCTCGGATTTTTATTCCTTCGATTTTAATTGGCATTGTTGCAGCATCTTTTCGTTTATCAAGTAAAAATTTTATTATCTCTTCATTTTCTTCTTTTGCAAATGAACATGTAGCATAGACCATTTCTCCATTTGGTTTTAGCATATCAAAACAAGAAAGAATAAGATCTTTTTGTGCACGTGATTTTTGAACTACTAGTTTTTGACTCCATCCTTTTAATGCGTCGCGTCTTTTTCGAACAAGTCCTTCACTTGAACAAGGTGCGTCAAGCATTATTTTGTCAAATTCTTCTCTTACATTTCTAGCGTCAGTTCTTTTCACTTGGACATTTTTTAATCCATAAACATCTTTGTTATGTATAAGACTTTTGATTCTTGTTGAATTAACATCAACTGCTAGTACTTTTTTTGCTACTCCTGCAATTTGAATTGTTTTCATTCCAGGGGAAGCACAAGCATCAAGTACATAATCTTTCTCTCGAGGATGAAGTACAATAAAAGGGAGCATTGCAGCTTTTGCTTGCATACTAATTTTTCCTTCTTTAAAAATACTTAAATCGCCTGGTTTCTTGTAATCAATGAAATATGCGTACTTTGAGAAGGGATATCTCTTAAAAGTAATATTCTTTGCCTTAAGGAATGATTCTATTTCTGCCGGGTTTGATTTTTTTGTGTTAATCCAAAAAGATTTGGGTTGTTTCTTAAGAATTGCCCCGTAGAAGTCACTCCACTCGTTTCCACAGAAGCGTTTATACTTAGTTAGAAATTCGCTTGGAAAATAGGTACTTTGCATAAGAGAATTTTAGGGCTTACTATTTTTAAGCAGTTCTAATTAAGATTTTGATATGAGTGAACTTTCAGAGTTAAAACTTCAACATGATAGGTTGAAAAGACAAAGAGATAGTCTTGAAAAAAACTATGAACGAAGAAAAAAACTTAAGTTATGTGATGAAGAATATGACCATGAAATAAACGTTGATTTAAAACAATTAAATCAAGATCTTGGATACTTACATAGAAAAATAAGAGCAATTGAATCAGAAGAAGTAAGACACAAACTAATTAATGAATAAATTACTTTTTCTTTACTATTTTTACTTTTGATTTAATACTAGTGAAATAATATACTATTCCAATTAAAATAATAATTATAATCCCCGCTCCAGCAAAAGGAATAATATCTAATCCTTCTTCTAAATTAGTTTCATTTGGAGCTGGTCCTGT
>Ga0307928_10000601_pt1 | contig 27154 bp, 16 predicted proteins | sample AceLakmetagen232_FD_201815 | JGI IMG/M metagenome (GOLD analysis project Ga0307928, IMG submission 201815) | Saline water microbial communities from Ace Lake, Antarctica - #232 | ecosystem: Environmental > Aquatic > Non-marine Saline and Alkaline > Saline | place: Antarctica: Ace Lake... | reverse complement strand
CGTATAGGGTCCCCACCTACTATTGCATTTGGTAAAGGGCTACGTAAGCTGATCAAATCTTTTGATGCCGACGAACACAATACACCTGAAATGAGCAGGGTATTCGCGGCATTAGATGATGAGGTGGCAGCCGCATTCATGGCTCCCCCGCAGCAGCAGCAGCCTGTTACTGGTAGTGTAGAAATCCAAGATGGTGTCCTAAGTACTGTGGCTAACATGGTGATTGCTCCCAGGAGAGTTGCACACCTAGGGCAAGATACAGATACTAAATGGCACATGGAGCATACATCCAGGGCAAACAATTGTTTGTGCAGGGCATCCTACCATGATTCAGCGGTTAATATAAACTCGAAGGGTAGGATATCTTCGATGCTTAAAGCCATCGCAAAGCTGAAGATACCAGCTGCAAAGTATAGTAGAAGAGGTTCAAAGGTAAGTGACCTCTGTTATGCTATAAGTGAGGCAGATAAACGTGTAGTAATAATTCTGTATGCAGCTGCTGATAGGTATCAGGGGTGTAATTATCAGTTGATACGAATAATTAAAAGTTATGTCATGCACATCTCAAAGGAACAGGGACTCGGGCTGTTTGATAAGCAGGAGAAGATCGCTGTTCAAGTTCTGAAAATTACAGACGTCGGCCCCCATGCATTAGGGGTTGAGAAGTTTAAGGATGCCTACACTGCAAAGGTAGAGGCGATGCCAAACACACGTGTCATGTTCACGAATACAGCTGAACTTGAAGCATTCAAGAAGACTCCTACATTCACGGACTTGAAAGATGTGTGGTACAGAGCACCTCGAGAGTCACATGTTGAAAAGGTGACAAGGGAACCTGGTAAAAGGGTAACCCTGCTCGAAGATGCATCTAAACATAATCTGGTATGGTCTCCCCTTATGGGCGGACAAGGTAGTAGAGAATGGAAAGAGTTGTATGCGGATGAAGTAAAGAAACAAGATCACGTTGCGAAGTCTATGTTAGTATTCACAGGCAAGGCCAACTGGTCGCGTCACTGGATGTCCTTCAAGGCACACCTTAATGCCGGTAGTTGTGAAGAGAACACGAATATCATAAATGAGGATACAGTAGCAATAGTTGCACCACTCTTCGAGGTCGACGAGCTACGTATAGCAAATGGTACAGGGGCACATCCTGCAGATTGGACACCGGGAGTACACTTCGCAGAAGAATTGGTGAAGAAGATCACGATACCAGGGATTAAATTCTTGGTTGATCTGAGCTTCCTCAACACATTCTATAAATCTATGCGTGCTACGGTAACTATACCTGCTGTTGTAGCAAAGACAAAAGCTGTCCTTGCTATTGAGCAGCGCTGCGAAAGTTACATCCTGCTATGTAACGGAGCGCTACTATGTCACGACCTTAAACTGATTGAGGACATGGGTGATATGGTTGATGCTGAGGGTACTACAGTTACGTCTAAGGCACTAATCAAAATTGCAGCTACCGCGCACAATAAATTAAGTGGTGTTATAATGCCTATACTTCTCACAGCACCTAAGTTTAAGCTGAAGCCGATGCTTAAAAAACATGCTGCTGTAATTACTGGGTTATTAAAATCCGGAGATTACGCACATCTATTATTAGCTGCTGAGATAATGAGTAGAGTAGAGGTGGACGCACGGCATCGCGATAGCTGGTATGCTGAAGGGTTACAAGAGCACATGGGTACAGATGAAAACCATATGGCTTATGTAAACCTAATTGCAGACCATAAGTTCGGACCGAAGTACTATAAGCTTGGGCAACCAAGTTATACGTCTTGGGTAGATCCTATGGGTACCAACACATCAGCGGGGGCACTGATGATAGATATGTTTGAGGAAGTACATGACAGACTCTTACATAAGCCAAGCAGCGAAGTAGCAATGATGCTCATGCACACCCTGAGTAAGAAGGTTAAAGCCATATGAATAAGCGAAACGTATACTACCAACACGCGAAAGCGACAGGCATAATAGAAATATTGTGCAGTATCGGGTATTATCAGGTATCTCCTAAGAACAGGAAGTATGCCTGGCTAGTACGGCACATCACACGGAACAAACATAAACTTAGTCTCACGCCTAAGCTTACAAAGTTCCTCTTGTCATTAAATGTTATCCCTAAGCGAGGGACGGCAGCGGTGCATGCACCACGTAAAGTCAAGCTGAATAGGTATGGAGCGTTTAAGGCTTCAGATGGCACGTACATAAATATAAAATTATGTAAACGGCCTGAGGTGATAGCCGCCTTGGCGGATACGCGGTACACAGCGGTACGTATGGCTCGGTTAATACAGCGGTTGTATACCAGCAGGCATAACTCACGCAAACGAGCGATGGGTATTCTGAATGCCATACGTGAAGCTGATCTCCCCCTAACTAAGGATGGGGACATCATTGCATACCGGTACATAAAAAGTGACTGGACAGATGCCTACACCGGGAAGTTGGATAATAGCCCGGGGGTAACTGTAAAAATGCCACGGTGTAGCGTGGACGAACGAGCATGGGAAAGTGCTTCATCAGGTCTCCACTTCAGTGCCTATCATTGGGCAGATAGTGGATCCAGGAACTATAATAGCAGACTATGTACACTTGTCCAGGTCCAACCTGAACATGTGGTAGTCCAGATAGACTCCAATAACCAGAAGTTCAGGTGTTGTGAGTTTGTCACACTATGTGCCATTGACCAGGAGAGTGCTACGCGTAACTTCACCGACACCATAAAGGCACAGGTGAACAAGAAGAGTACAAGAAAAGTTGGCACCAAGAAATGGAATAAGCTGTTCAAGAAAAGTTCACCTGTCTCAATCAAAGTTGTGAAGGTACCAAGGTAGCAGTAGTAGGAATCATGGCTATCACAGTAAAGTTAAAGAAATATCAGGTCGAACCCTCCCAGCGGATGCTCGCTATATTGACAGGAGGTAATGTCTGTATCAATGCATCTGATACTGGGACGGGTAAGACCTATATGGCTCTCCACTGTGCCAAAGAGTTAGGCATGCCGGTGTTAGTAATAGCACCAGCAATTGCTGAAGCTGCTTGGTATGCAGTGGCTGAGGGCATGGGTATAAGGCATCTAATTAAACAGGTGCTGACTATCCATAAGATACGAAATGGTAAAACAAAATGGTGGGATGGTATGAACTGGACTACCCCACCTGAAGGCATGCTTATTATTTGGGATGAGCCACATGATGGAGCGTCGGGAGTCAAGTCCCAGGCGACACGCATTATGGCAAAACTTAGATCAGCATCGAACTGTAAGGTAATCACGATGTCCGCTACTATAGCGGATACCCCACTCAAACTGAGGGGTCTCGGTTACTTATTAGGATTACATAATTATTCACTGGACAGTTTCTATACGTGGTGTAGAGTACACGGATGTCTCAACAGCCCTTGGGCTCGCGGTGCATTAGTATTTACACAAAATAAAAAGAAACAGAAGTCTGCAATGGAAGCAATTAGAAAAGAGATAGGGCCACGGCTAGTCAGGGTATCCAAACAAGATACTCCCGGTTTCCCTGAGTCCGAGTTACACACTCAGCTATTCACGCTCCCTGCAAAAGAAATCCGTGAAATTAATGATCTCATCGATGACCTGATTGAACATGAAGTCAATCCAATGGTAATACGATTACGTGCTCGTCAATATCTTGAGCGGTATAAAGCCCCGATATATGCACAGCTCGCAATCCAAGCAGTCGAAGAAGGTAATAGTGTGGTACTCTTTGTTAACTTCAGAGAGACCATGGCATTAATCAAGGACGCTCTGCATGCCAAAGGGTATGACAAGGTCGCCTTGATACACGGTCTCGAAGCAGGCTATACAAAACTGCATCGGGATAACAGTGTCGCCATGTTTCAGGACAACAAGGTACACATTGCTATTGCCACAGTGCAGGCTGGTGGGGTATCCATCAACCTACACGATGTCAAACAAGAACGACCACGAGTATCGGTAATATCCCCACCGGAACGCGCATCACATATGGTGCAGTGCATGGGAAGGATACATAGAATGGGTGGAACACATTCCATCCAGACAGTAGCCCTGCTCTCCGGGACTGTAGAAGAGAAAATATATAAGAGCCTACAGAGTAAGCAGGATAACATTAGCACACTTCAGGATGATGACTTGTCCTGGGATGGGAACATAGGAGGAGTGGGATAATGGCGTTACATGCCAAACTAGGACCCTCGAGTCTTGATAAGGTCAACCGATGTGTTGGCTTTAAATACAGACAGAAGGATGATAGTGCTCAAGAAGGTACAAACTACCATGCAAAGATGGAAGAAGTAAATGATGAGACAGTTCTCGAAGAGGATGGATATATCCAGAGAGCGTATGCTGAAGTTAAAAGCATAACGCGGGATTACCCTGCCCCCGATTGGGAAGAGCTCGATGAATATAAAGTACACGTCAAGGACCTCACATGGGGCACGATGGATAAAGCAATATTCAGCAAGTCAGAAAAGGTAGCTCATGTCATTGATTACAAATTCGTCAGAGTACCAGGAGGAGAGTACACTCTTCAGCTTGGCGCCTATGGTGCAGGCTTCGTAGAGAAGTTCCCCTGGGTAGAAAAAGTATACACGCATATTATCGCCCCGCGATTAGATATGCATGTTGTAGCAGAGCACGACGCTAAGACGTTGTATGATTACATGGTCGCAAAGATCACAGATATAAAAGCTCGCCAGGAAGATCGGTTCACACCGCTCACCCCTGATGAAGGACTCTGTGATAAGTGTGACAATGCAGCACGATGTCCAGCGTTTAACAAAGTAATACAGAACACAGCAATGCAGGTAGGTCTCCCTATTCCACCAAGCTTAGCATCATTAGCTAAACCGGAATCATTGACCCCTGTAGACAGATCCATATACCATGTACTAGCTCAGGCCTTTGTTAATTGGGCAGAGATAGTAAAGAAGAGTAACAGTGCCTACATGAAAGAGGGTGGTGACATGCCTCTATTCTCACGGGTACAAAAGAGTAACGGGGTACGCATTCCCGCAGATCATATGCAAGAAGCAATGCGCTTACTAAGAGCCGGAGGTATCAATGATGAGATATTGCTATCAGCAGTATCCATCAAGGTCCCGGCACTCTTGACAGCAATGGTCGACGACATAGAGAATGACGGAACCGTAACATATGATTCAGCTAAGAAAAAGCTGGAGGCTATACTAGGCGAAGACCTGCTCACAGAAACGTCTTCCACGTACCCTAGAAAAATAGGTCGTGGTATTACAGATCGAGAGCGGTTATTACAATTAGTAGAAATTGCCAGAGTAGCAAAGATCCCTGTTCAGAAACCAGCTGGCGTTGGTTTGTTAGGTGGGGAATTTGTCAAAGGCAAATAACAGAAACAATAGAAACAATAGAAACAATAGAAACAATAGAAACAATAGAAACAATAGAAACAAAAGGAGAGTACGAACCATGAAATATGTAATCTCATAAACACGGAAGTGAAATACAAAATGAGTAAAGTTAGAGTAGAAAACACCGAGAAATCCCCTGAAGAAGTCGAAGCTGACATTGATGGAAATGAATCCAACCTCCCTGCTACTAGGGAAGATGGTGCCATGGCCATTAACAGACAACAAAATAAGCCAGGCGAGCTTTTAGGGGACACATCGGATACAGTAGTCAAACACCCATTCCTTAAGCTAGTGTATGGGATTAGTGATCTATGTTCAATACATGGATTTGATCAGGGTGACATAGTCCTGGATGATAAGAGCCAACAGGATTGCTATACGTTGGTAGCACCTAAAGCAAAGAAGGATAAACCGGATACAGTACTGGATGTAATTGTTATTAGCGCAACAAAAACATTCAAGGAATACCTTAAGTGGGATCCAGAGGGACCTGTACCGCGTGAGTTCATGACCGAGACTGAAGTGAAAGAGGTAGGAGGCAGCATTAAGTGGAGCGCTGATGGACTGACAGGCCCATCATTCAGGAAAGCAATGCATATGCTTGTTCTTGTAAAGCAGCTACCTGGTGTCAAGAGCAACCTGTTCTACGTTGAGCTGGATGGCAACTTATATGCACCTGCCAGATGGTCTGTAGATAAGAAAGCCTACGAAAGTACGGGTGACATCATTGTGGCAGAGGCGACAACGTCGATGGGTCACCTGATGGGCAAGTCATTGTATGCAGGGGTGTTTAACCTGAGTACAATACCTGTCAAGTATGGCAAGACAACGGGGATAGTACCCAAGCTAAAATTCGGTGGATTTAACACACCGGAAGTTGTATCCGCATTGGATGCACTGTACAAACCCGAAGATGTTCCAGATACACCTGATGGAACTGGGGACTAAGCACCGGAAGTTCATATAGATAATAGCGGGGGCTCACTATGTAGGGGCCCCCGTTCTCTTCTAGCATGCAAAAGAAACAAAGGAAACAAAATGAACTTTCACCTTACCCTCAAGTCTGGCAACTCGAAGACGGGACCTATCCCTGTTGTCATTGCCTCAAAGGATACCTGCCCTTCATGCCCCTGGAAAGAAAAGATGTGCTATGCTAGGTATAGCTATCTTGGCATGTGGTGGGAACGGGTCACACAAGGCGACCCCAGCCTAGACATCCTGTCATGGAAAGAACTCTGTGACAGAGTGAGAACATTAATTAAACCCATGCAGATATGGCGTTATGCACAGGCCGGTGATCTCCCCGGTAAGAAAGCGGATAATGAATTGATACATGTTTCGTATCTCCGCTCCCTGATCAAAGCTAACCATAGTAAACGTGGGTTTACTTATACACATAGAACCGGCCCAGAGAACGCAGCAATTATTAAGGAAGCCAATGACAAGGGTTTCACTATTAATCTGTCTGCAAATAACCTTGCTGAGGTGGATACATTTAAGCGTAAGTATAAGGGGATACCACTCGTGGTTACACTGCCCCCTAATACAACTGCGCGTACGTGTACGACACCGAAAGGATTCAAGGTTATAACATGTCCCGCTACCTACCGAGACAACGTAACGTGTTCAACGTGCAAGCTTTGCGCGATACCTACACGACTCGCTGTCATTGGATTCCCCGCTCATGGTACTGGCAAAAAGTATTATGTAGCCTAATCAAATATGGAACTGTTGTCCCCCTACTATAGGGAGATGATGGTTCCATATTTTTTTTATTAAAAGTCGCCCACGGGAGATAGTCCACAGCGCGGCATCAAAATAACTTAAATTAATACTTTACTTTCTAAACTCAGGTACTTTAGCATGTGTACAGATTACGAAGGATAGGAGCGATAGAGAATACCATGATTAAGAGCAACCCGATGACAGTTGAAGAGATAGAAAAATGGTCAGCAGCCATGCTAAAATCAAAGCGGTCCCGCAAGGCACGCGGTCTGTTGAGTAAGAAGCTAAAGCCGATAGCCCCAAGAAAACCAGAGAAACGAACACGGGACGCCCGTGTAAATGTGCGGGTACCCCAACGATACCTTGACCTAATGGACAGGAATAGAGCTAAGATGGGGCCAGTTGGGATAACACGCACGCTATACATAGACTGTGCACTCGCTCAGTTTGCGATGATGCTGAGGGAGATGGGTGATCTGCGTAGCATAACCCCTGAGGGATTAGTAAGTCATGTCAATGACTACACCCCTGAAAATCATGGGGAAGAGCTATCTGATGAGGCCCTCACCCTAGCCCACTATGATATGGAGCCTGAAGATTTACCAATAGTAACTAGAGAGATGTTACAAACCGAAGAAGTTTAATTACGGAGAACAAGAGCGATGACGGAGACTAGAAAAGAGTATGCAGTCGATTTTGAAACATACTATGACGACGATTTTTCTTTAAGGAAAATGCCAACGTGGTCTTATGTTTTTGATGAGCAGAAGTTTGATGCTTATCTTGTTGCAGTTGTAGGCGAAGATCTCAAATGGGTAGGTGACCCTAAAGATTTCGACTGGGAACTGTTACGTGATTCCCGTGTGATCATGCACAATGCCTCATTTGATTACCTCGTCATGCTAAGGTTAGCACGCGATGGTATGATCCCTGAAGGCATCAACGAATCCCTTGACGTAGTAGACACTGCCGACATGGCAGCGTTCATGCGGACAGCAAGGAACCTTGCAGATGCCTGTAAATATTTAATGGGTGTCACACTATCAAAAGAAGTACGTGCTCGTATGAAAGGTGTCACTGCTTCTGAAGCTAAGGATAAGGGCTGGTGGACGGATGTCTGTAACTACGGTATCTCCGATTCAATTTATACTTACAAACTATGGGTTGCGTGTAACAAGGCTTGGCCCAAGGAAGAGCGTGACATTAGCAGGCTCAACAGGGAGGCAGGGATACAGGGTTTCCCCGTTAACATCAATTACATTAAGACATGTTGCACTGACTTAGCACAGACACTGTTTGATGCTAAAGCCAAGATACCATGGGTCCATGAAAAAGGGCTCACTCCTTTAAGTAGAAAAGGTGTAGCTGAACAGGGTAGAGAGGAAGGGCTCGAAGTTCCGAGTTCACTGGCAGCTAAAGATCCTGACTACTTAGCATGGGTGGATCAGTACGGGCACTTATACCCGTGGATACATGCTATGAGTGAGTGGCGCAGGATCAATGCTCTGCTTAAAAGATTTGAAACGCTAAGGGATTCCATCCGTGATGATGGTTCTATCATGTTACAGATTAAGTATCACGGTGCGGCGACAGGGCGATTCAGTGGCGGGGGTTCAGGGAGAACATTTAACCCTCAGAACATGCCACGTGGTGATATGTTCGGTGCTAACTTACGTTCATGCTTTATAGCTAAGCCCGGACATAAACTTATCATTGCCGATTTTGCTCAGATAGAAGCACGTATGTTATTATGGACAGTGAAGGATAAGGCCATGCTGAAAACCTTGGCGAAGGAAGGCAACCTGTATCAGGCCTATGCTAAAGCCCATGGTTTATTTAGTGGGGGCACACTTAAGAAGGAAGACCCTGACCTCTACAACTATATCAAAGCTGTTGTACTTTCACTGGGTTATGGTTGTGGCCCTGTCAAGTTCTATGCCATGGCCTGTGGTATCTTTGGATTGACCCTAACAGAAGAGGAAGCCAAGGTTGCAGTGGCTACCTACCGAGCGGCTAACCCTGCTATCGTAGCTTTCTGGAAGAGGCATCAGGTAGCCTTACGGAAGTCGACAGTGCTCAATGATGGAACCCATGAGGTGGAGCTACCTAGTGGGCGAACATTAACCTACTTCACTCCTCATTACGAGACCATTGCTTATGAAGTAATTGATGAGGAGGGGAACCCCCAACGGAAGATGAAGCGTGAGCTTGTGTCTAACCCTGTCAGAGGTACCTACGAAAATCAGCGTCGGGTATATGGCGGGCTTGTAGTTGAGAATTATATTCAAGCTATAGCTCGGGATGTATTAAGGGATGCATGGATAAAAGTTATGTCCCCTGAAGTAGTCGCCCAGTTTGATTGGTACGTCTGCCTGAATGTCCATGATGAGCTTGTAATGCAGGTTCCTGAGGATAAGGTGGATGCCGCAGTTGCAGCGTTACCTGAGCTGATGTGTGCCTCTAAAGATACGTGGGCTAAAGGCTGCCCCTTAGACATTGATGTTATGGTAACAGAGGAGTATTGCAAATGATCAAGCTCGACCCCCAGATAATGGAGACCATAAAAAATTTGGATGCACTCTACGCACCAGGTAAATACATTGACTCTACGAATACTGAGAAGATGCTGGAGTTCACGCGGTTAGCAGAGGCAGCACTCGGTAAGTGCCATGCAGAGCTCGCTAGTGAGTTTAGCCAGCCATGGCATTCCCTAAGGGATAGCCTCAAGGCACTAGCGACGGCGCCACCTATACCAGAATCAGCTAAACAGATACAGTCGCAGCTACAGTTTGTAAGGGCATCGGGCGGGAAGAAGCCAGGGGTTCTTATTACCCCACTATGTAAGTATGAACCTACCCCTGCAGAGATGGAGGGCCTACACAAAATAGAGGTACCCAGGAGCGGGACTCTATACCTATCGAAACAGAGTTGGGGCGGTGATGCTAACCAAGTAAGACTTGACCGACCCTTAAGCCACTCAGAGATGGGGTATTGTATCTACGGGATAGAGGGCTTGACCATACCTATGAACCCTACAAGAGTTGTACAGATTTACCATGTAAATGACCTCGACAGCATAGCGTGTGAGGTTTTCACAGGTAACTATACCGACTACAACAAGGTGCGCAACCACTTCCATAACCTCCTATGTAAGGCGGGGCTAGGGGGAGCATATCAAATGAGGATAGCACAACCAGAGACAGCTTTATCAAATCGTATTGATGCATCTGGCTGGACCTTAGCGGTTTATGCCGAATACCTTGAAAAATTATTTAGCTGTCCCTCGAACTATCAAACAGGATTGCTAAAAGTTATTGTTATTTGCAGATCACTGTCGTAGTATTTTTGTCCCACGAGGAGCATAAGAGAGAAGGAGAGTATACATGTACTTCAGCATACCGAACCTGTCGGCTTTAACCGCCAGTGCTGTTGAAGAGCCATGGGAGTTAGTAAAGTCATTAGACCTAAAACCCCTTGAGCTTGAAGATAAAGCATATCATAAATGGGAGGCATCTCCCAATACGAAGCATCGGTTCATATCTGCCTATGAGGGCATTAACGGACGTGTCAGAGTAACATCAGCAACCAAAGATAATCCACTGTACAAGATGTATGGTATCATCGTCGATTACGATTGCACTGTACCCGACATGGCCACAGCGATTAAGCAGGTAGGGAATGTACCTGCAGAGTTCAAGCCAAGCTGGATGGCTATGTCAAGGACAGGTGGTATACATCTGATGTTTGAATTTGAAGAACCAGTCCTCATTGCTGCTCATCCTTCTCATTTTGATAAGTTCTCCCTCCACCTGAAGCGTAAGCTTAAATTAGATTCATGGTTCCCAAGCATGGACATGGTGGCATATGGTCATTGCTATCAATATTATCAAATAGGTGCCGCTGACTGGGTAAAAATTGAGGGGGCTGACCCTATCCCGGGGCCCATGCTCGAGCATTGGAGTCTAGAAATATCTGATAAGATCCAGTACACGAGTGATAACGCACCAGAGATACCACTTAAAAATGTTATTGATGAACGAGAAAAATTATTTGCAGGGCGGTGGGTTGGACCGTTTGAACTAGGCTCTCGGGGAGTTCGGTTCTGGGATCCTAGTGCGGACAACCCTACCGCCGCTATTGTTTGTAAAGAAGGTATGCGTTGCTTCACAGGACCTTCCGCATTCATGCCGTGGCGTAGCATTTTCGGAGCGTCATTCGTTGATCGCTTTGAAGCTGACCGTGTGGCAGGGCTGGTCAATCATGTAGCTTACGACTCACGTATCTACTGGGTTGAGAGGGGAGATGGTAGCGGGGAGTGGGAGTCTATGTCTAAGGATGATTTCTCACAGGAGTTAAGAGTACGTGGCTTCTCGCCTACCCGTGCTGGCAGAGACACAGCATCTGAAGTAGACAAAGCCGAAAACTATATAAAGAAAAATTGTCGTATAGATAAAGCGGCACCCTTTATATTTCACCCTCCGGGAATATTACGTTGGAGAAATGAACGGGTACTTAATACATCCCGTGCTAAATGTCTTGCACCCGTAGCACCTGAGCTTGCTCCAGATCTATTGACATGGGCAGATGGACCTAAGTACTTCCCATTCGTCCATGAAGTAATGGATGGTATGTTTGCACCGACTGGTGAAGAGGCAACCCCAGTAGCTATTAAAGAGGGGGCACGTCAACTTGATTTCCTTTTAGGCTGGCTCAAATATTTTTACGTAAATTCTTATGCACAGAAACCACGACCCGGACACACCTTCGTTATTGCAGGGCCTACGGGTAAAGGGAAGTCTCTGTTCATTCAGAAGATCCTTGGTGACCTAATGGGTGGTGTCGCTGATGCCAGTGCTCACTTGGTGGAAGGGTCACAGTGGACAGCGGGTATCGCTGAATCCCCGATCATGTCTATTGAAGATGACACAGCTTCAGCTAACCCTATTGAGCATAAAAAGTTCACAGCGAGAGTTAAGAAATATGTAGCCAACTCAAACATGGTCTACGATGAAAAATTTAGAACAGCAACGCAGGTACCATGGATGGGTAGAATCGGTATCTCCTGTAACCTTGACACGGCATCGCTATCCCTAATCCCGGGTATGGACACAGCTACCAAGGATAAGATCATGCTATTTAAAGCCACACCTCTGGCTATGACATTCCCTACACGACAGGAAGTGGCTACAATTGTGGCTAAAGAGTTACCTTTCCTTGCACGGCTCCTGATTGATATGGATTATGGTAAGGGGGTGTTCTCTCCCAACCTAAGATTTGGTGTGCATCCCTATCACCATCCTGAACTATTTGCTGCATCATTACAGCAGGGTATTGAAGGTATTATCCTTGAAGTTCTGACGGGTCTCGTAAGTGCAGCTGAAGCTAAAGCTGAACCTGATGGACCTAAAATTTGGGAAGGTACGATTACGAGTATGTATGCTCAGCTCTCTGTGCTAAACCCTGAAATATTAAGGGGCATAACACCTAAACAATTATCAGGTGTCTTGGGTACGTTATCCAAAAATGGATACAGCCTCACCCGTGGCAGCAAAGGTAAATTAAGTACATGGATTGTAGACTATGACTTATTCAAAAACATAGAAGAGGAGGATGCAAGTGCACGATATTGAACAGTTCCCACCAAAGGTAACGAGAGAAGCTTGCGCGTTGTGCGGGATCAAGCACCTCTCACAGTCCCGGGCATTAATGAAGGAGCAGTATAAAGGGTATCCATTATCCATATACTTCACCTATGGCCACATGGCTGAAGCTGAGGATGAGTTACTTGAACGTATGCCTGTAGAAGCAAACCGCATACGTGATGAGCGTATCAAGTTGCAGGAAGACCATACTTATAAAGTACCCTTTGCTAATTTGATGCTGGTGATAGCTGAAGCTGCGATGTTACCTGAATTTGAGAAGCTATCATGGAGAGCACGCCTTGTTATATTCCTTGAATGTCACACTGATTTTATTGGTGGATTCAGGATAGGAATAATTGCTGTTATAATTGTTGCCATAGTTAAACTTCTAGCGAGGGCACTATAATGGGTATGTTTCGTAAAAGTTGTATTGGTTCAGTGTATACAAAAAAGCCAGAGGAAGCATCAGCACCGAACCCTGAAGAGTTTAGGGTAATGCGAACAGAAGGCTATGGTGGTAAATCTGTGGTATTAGAGGTGTACTACCCACAATGTAATAACTACGAGGGCAGAAAGATTCTCGTATTCAAGACACACAGACACATCAAAGAGTTTGCCCATGGTAAAACATTGGACCCTCATTTTAATGAGCATGACCCAGCACTAGTCGCGAGGTTCCAGCCTACAGAACTAGGCTGGGCTATGGCCAATGATTTAGCATGTAAGCTAGGGGGAGTATTATGAATAGGACTAACACAGGAGAAGTATTATGAGTATGCATGATTATATTATAAAGCACCAAGGGTCTGTGGGGTTAGCCCCCTTTGAATTAGCCGGACCACTTAGCACAGCTGCGAAGTGTAGGATGTGTGAAGCAAATTTAGTTGGTGGCAGACCGCAGTATACACTGCTTGGGTGTGAACACCTCGACAGATACTGCAGGCTATGTGCTGCTCGAGTAATATGGGAAGCCTCTGTATTATTCAATGTGTTTCATGGTGCTGTGTGGGCAGATGAGAGCATACCTCGAGTAGTTCAGGATGTCACTGCACGGCTCCTAGCGGACGCCGATAATAGTGCATTCACACAGTTGAGACCTGCGGAGATCGAACGGTTCCGCAACCTACCAGATTCTGACGAAGATGATAACGGTAACAATGATAAAGAAGGAGTAACAGAAGTAATGGACATCCCAAAAGTAACAACAGAAAACTGGCACGATGAGGCTGGTAACCCAGCAGGTGGAGTAGCATTTGGTACAGGTTTCTGTATCAGTTGGCAGAATGGCCCCTTGGGTCGTGGTGTTGATCGTAAAGAACCTAATGGTGCATTTACAACAACTGTACTGCAGGCAGTCTTAGCGCGTTATGAGCATTACCAATCAGGTAAATTTGCTTGTGATAACAATGCAAAAGTAATTGAGCTTCTTAAAGAAGCGATCTCGGTTAACGAGAATAGAACAAAGACACGCGAAGACCGTGGTGTTGAAGGCACCCACAAAGCGTAATTAGTGTAGGTTAAATAAAAGTAAACCCATAATAAAAGAAAGAAGGAACGAGGAAGACCATGGATAATGAAACAGCGGGAACACCCGTAGCGGACAACGCAGATCATGTACCAGCATTACCTGTAAAAAAGGAACGTGCTAACGGTAAGTATTACTTGGCATCAGTAGAGCCAGGTTTAGGTAACCCAGATGTAGTCAAATTATTATCTAACGTAGCATACCCCAATCTGGCGGCAGCTAAGAAAGGTGCCGTAGCAACTGCACCACCGGATGTGGAAGTGCATTTTGTGCACATACTCACTACGACGCTGACTAAAAAAGCGGAGACAGTTAACCGCACGGTATGGAAGTCATAATGTCTGGCGAACAAGAAACATTAGCGATAGACCCCGGAGGCAGCTCCGGGGCTCTCGCCCTCTCCATAAATGGGGAACTTATTGAGGTGTGCAACATGCCCAAGACGCCTGCCGACCTACTCCAGTTGTTATGGCGGTACTCTAACAATGCAGAGGCTCGTGGTAACGCTTTCTCAGCTGTTGTTGAGAAGGTAGGTACATCGCGACCAGGTAACAGTGCTAAATCATCACACTCATTCTCCTACCACATAGGGGTATTACACACGGCCTTACTTGCGAATCGTATTCCATTCACTGAAGTGTTACCACGTAAGTGGATGCGGGATCTCTTTGGGGATTGCTACCCTACAGGCCCATCGTATGCACAGACTAAAGCTCGTAAACATTATATTCGTACACAGTTACAGAAAGTATACCCATCAGCAAAGTTCACATTAGCACAAGCGGATGCCGTAGGTATCCTCAGATGGGCACTGGTTAAACAATGAAAAATAAAATATCAACGGTATACATACAGGTTGATGGAGTCCTCGCGGACTTCATCGGCCATGCTATGAAAGCATGTGGTGATACTGAGAGGTACCCATATTCTATGGATGGCAGCTTGGCGACAATGCTACAAGGTGATGGGGATGCCCTCGCCTTAGCTATGGGTATGCCACCTGAAGACCTGTGGATGAAAGTTGACCACTGTTCCTTTTGGCGCACGTTACCTTGTTACCCTGTTGCCACGGAGTTCGTGCATCAACTTAATAAACTACTACCATCTACTGCACGAATTGTATTATACATGACCATCAGGTTTGCACCCGATTTAGCATCAGCGAGACACGACTGGTCAGTAAAAAATTTCCCAGGATATGCTTTCTGCATGTCACCATCCTATGGGAATATTGAACAATTCATTGCTGGCAATGAGCGATCAGTATTTGTAGACCATAGAGAGGACGTATTAAAAAAGATAGAAGCTGCCGGTGGGGGGAAAGGGGTACTAGTTCCCAGACCTTGGAATAAGAAGAGCAGACAAGCAGCAGGGGCATTTCACTCGGTACCCTATTCGCTAGTATTACAGGACATATTAGATGTTGTCCTGACACCGTAGTTTATATTAACATGGGCGGGAGGAGAAAGATCATGCCAGATACTGAAGACAAATTAGATGTAGAAGAGATTGCTGCAGAACTTGACGTAGCACAACAGCACCTCCCAACAGAGCGGGACACTGAGCGAGAGTTTGATAAACGACCTCTGTCCCAGCTTGAGCAGGATAAAGCTACCGCCCACGCCGTGAATATACTTAAAGACAGGGAGACCGCTGTTGACGGTTTTGGTGTCCAAACGGTGACAGGGAGTCAGGCGACAACGGTAGAGCATTATGATATTGCTGTGAAGACCGAGGCATATGATAGATTCATACGCTCTGACCAAACTTCTGATGAGATTTCTATGCAGATTAATGTACCTGTTGACACCATTCGCATGTGGGCTAAGCAAGGTAAATGGATGCGCCGTAAGAAGGCCATTGAATATGAAGTCCAACTCCAGACCGATGCAAAATACCGGCGCCTTATCCTGGCTAACCGGATCCCCGTGTTACAACGTCACCTTGATTCTAGTGGTGAACTAGAAGAGATGCTTATTAAGGTCATGGCTGTCATCAAGAAAGAACTCGATAGCGCTGACGACGAGCACCCTATTGATGTCAACAAGGCAACTATGGCACTCAAACGATTGGCTGAATCTCTGGCTGCGTCTACTGGGGTATCAGCACGTGCTGTGTCTGTAGGTGAGATTGATAAATATAACGGCGGCGGCGGCAGCGGTAAGGGTAGTGGCCCCAGTGTCCTCATCATGCCTGGAATCAAACCCCGGGTATCTGTGCGAGACGACGATGGGAATGCTATTGATATTGAGAGCGAAGAAGTCCACAGCATGGACGTACAGGAAGGTGGCAACCCCACCCCTAGCCCGCACGCCTTTGAAGAGGATAATTAAGGTTGGTTAAATGCCTGCTGTATAGCAGCTAAATCCTCAGGGGTTCTATCCTCAGACACATTCCGTCTAGAGTCCCTGGAGGTAACACTTCTCATTACTGAATCTACAGTACCATGTACTCTCGCTATTGAAGAGGCTATCTCTTCGAGCTTCTTATAGTCCTTCGCATTTAAGGATTTATAAAAGGATGTGTACAAGGTTTTCAGCGCCGCACTTCGAGCTGCTCGGATAACGTCAGCTTTCTTATATCCATTAAGCTCAGCCGCTGTAAGTATCTCAGCACCGAGGGCATCGAGGTTAGCTTTCATTAGTGGGGACTTGTAAATGTCCTTGTATGTAGCCTTCCTTGACCAGGTGTTTAGAATCTGCGTATACATCGACGACGCCTTATAGAATCCCATACCCTTACTGGCAGGACCAATAAAGGATAGAGGTCTAGCATCAGGCTGCTGTATAAAGCCAAGGATACTAAATGGTGTGAAGAAGTTTAGAGCGTGGCCAAGTCGAGACCCATCAAAATCCCCATACTCATCCATAAGCAACCCGGCCATGCCCTGGTCTTTAAAGCCAAGGTCCCACTCGTTACCTAGAGTTTCACCTGTTAGCTGTTCAGCAGCGAACACACCGACACGGGATAGCTTACTAAGTAATGTTTTCCATGGTTTTTCCATCCAGCCATTTGTAACTTCGTACGCTTGTTTTCCCCAATGGATATATTGTCTGCGAGATCCAGTAGGCGCCCCTTGGTACCAACCGAACTTACGCATTAGTGGGGTGATATCAGCATGGAGCCTATGGCCAGTTTCATTGTTCCACATAAATGGCTCGTCATCATCGTCATCCCCACCTGCTAATAACCAGGCACCAGCCTGTAGCAGGATAGGTGGCAAGATCAGAACATGAAGAATCATGTGCGGCCAGTTGCGGAGGAATACAAATTTAGAATGTTCTTCCGTTGGTATATCTTTAAATAGGTGCCCTGTAACAAGGCCACCACCGGCGATTGCCCAAGCAGCTCTTGTCCATGACCAGGAAAACCAGGTCAGACTTGTTAATCGTTTCATCCATGGGGTCATGTAAGAGAATCGATTTATATTTTCCCCACCCATTGAATCATCAACGATTCGACCGATGCGACGGGCTGTCCTGTTGACATCAAATTTCAATCCAAGTTCCTGGCTACGTTTTTTATCCTCCTCAAGCAGTCTATTCAGGTAGAATAATTTCGAGGTGTTAAATACGGCACCAAAAATTAAGTTAGCCTGGGCTGCGGGGAGCGAAGTAAATTCGCGTACGTTATCTGCAGTCTTTTTCCCAAAAAATTTCTCGGTAAGGTCTACGAACTGGCGTACGTTTTTCTCGACAACACCTATAGGCAAGTCAAAAGCATTACTCACGTCAGATAATTCCATGTGGGCATTCGTTGCAATATCAATTAATCCCATTACGGTAGGCTCTCTTGCCTGCATGCGTTGGTACAGCTCAATTAGTCCCATAGTCTTATGATCGCCAACCCAGCCTGCTTTTGTCCAAAGGGTACCCTTAAGTCCCGCCTGTAATCCTTCAAGCGCAGCAATGGTGAAGAACAATGATGCTTGCATGGCCATCATCTTCGCCCAGTTGTTGAATGTTTCAATAGCGGTAAGTGCAGCGTTGTTATAAGCGTAAGGTCTTTCAGTAATATGCTTGAGGTATCCAGCAGCTTCACCACCAACAAAGGGCAGTGAATCAAGTAATGCTGTAGAATCTGACTCCTGCTGAATTGCATAGAACTGTAATACTGAAGTGAATGGCGAATCCAATCTTTTATAAACAGGATCTCCTGGGCGCTTCTGATCATTCTTAGCAACGAGAGCTGACAAGGCAACAGCGGTATTTTGTTTCACTGATAAATTAGGGTCAGGGACAAAGTCATAGGTATCAATAATATCATTGAGCTGTGCAGCCCAAAAATCTTTAGTGAAAAGGCTATGCTTATTGTCAAGCCCTTCAGCCCCAGGGTGGGCAAAGTACATTCGGTACCCACCAGGGGCCCTCAGACGCAACGCCTGATTAAGCATTAATTTGTTTGTGGCAGCGGAAGCTACATCGTTAATGTATTTATGGACAGCATCTGTAGATCCGATATTAGCAGGCATCCTGCCCGATTCTATGAAGGCAGCTTTAAAGGTGTCACCTTGAGTACGTCCGTACGCCCTAGCAGTGCTCTCGTTGAGTATACCCTTACGAAGCAACGCACGGGTAGCATGGAGCACGCCTAAGGGGGAGTTTATGATCCCTAGTGCAGCATCCATTTTACTCTTCGTGGCTCTCCGTACTAATAATCTGGCAGTCACCGCTTCGTGGATCTTGTGGACAGCCCCACCCCAATCTAAATCAGCGGGGATACCGGCGGCTTCATAGTCACCTTTCCGGATAGCTTCTACCAGTTCAGACTGTTTGTTAAAGGCTGAAGGATGCCCGTGTAAATCGAGAAGGTACCGTAGCATCGCAAAGGATGCTTTCTCCAGGGGCCTACTTACAGAGGATATTGATGAAGGTGAACCTATGATACTCTCAAACTCTGATTGTTTCTTACGCAGTACACTATCTATGTCCTTCTCAAGGGCTATACGAAGTGCTCTTTCCCCGAGACCGAGGAACCCAGCACCCCATAGATGCGGAGCGTAGTTCATACGGTAAGCCACATAGGGCTCGTTATCTAAAGCGACAGGGGCAACCAGGCTATTTACTTCGGCACGGACCTCATCCAGCTTATCAGTGGATTCTTTAGCACGAGCAGCAACAGATATTCTAGCAGCATCTCTCCCTGCGGCAACCAAGACTTCTTTTCCGGAGCGAGCTTCTGTACCATTTGTGGTACGCTCAGTCATTTCTACGACCCATGCAACGGGGACAGTCCACTTAGTAAAGTTTGTTACCTTCTCAGTAAGAGCAAGACCTGCCTCTTCGTAGCGAGATACTTTGGACTGAACGACAGCACCTTTTTCTGCTTTGAGTACTGCGGCGTCATATGCTTTATCAATATCAGCTACAGCCTTTGCCCATTTACCATACAAGAAAGTGGGGAGTAAATCTTTTACAAATTCACGTTCTGAAATCTGTACGTTGAGAATGAGACTTGGTATCAGCGCAGCCGCTTCATAATCTTCTATGGTTTTCTTCGTGCGCTTCTTGCCAGGTAAGGGTGTGTCCATGACGTAGGAGGCAGCGTGTTCTGCTATAGATAATTCCTGAGCCTGGTCATCAGTTAGTTTACCAGATGCCACCTTGTTCTTGATCCCAGGTATATTCCTTAGCACACCCCAATGTTTGTGGATATGCTCATAAACTTTACTCTCATCGGTTCTCCCGAGGACAGATTCTAATTTATTTTTAAAAGAGGTACCTGTTATACGGCGGATAGTATGGTCAGGGTCAAACAATCCCCAGTACTGTTTGTTATCATTAAACCAAATTAGCTCACGTCGGCGGATGCTGTTCAAATTACTCGTAGCCTTGAGGAGAATCTGTGACATAGAGTCACCAGTTTCCTTCAAGTCTGCACCAGGGGCAATATATCTATGGAAGTAATCATCAGCCATAAGCAGGGCATGACTCAGCGGGGTATTCTCAGCAGAGGCACTGGTACTCGTAGCATCGTCGGCATCGTGATTTAGCTTATCTATGACCCCCATATTATCCACCAGCAAATCAAGAGTGTCTTGCGTTAATTTCTTGTCATTCCCTGAGATGCTTAGGTTGGCAGGGGTATCTAGCCCTGACACATTTAAGAATCTCTTGCGAGCACTGCGGTCATTCTCAGATACCCAGTCGAGGACCTGACGCGCAGCATGGGCAGTTATTCTTTTTTTCCGTACCCATATATCTACGGCGGCGACAATATTTTCAGCGGAGGACTCAGTATCTTCGCTCATTCTCTCAAGTATACTCAGGAATCCTGCATTACTGGTGAGCCATGCCTGGTATTTATTTGTGAATGCAGCTACATTATCTGACCTCGGTGATTTGCCATCAAGGATTGCTCTACCTGCAGAACGTGCAGCACCTACAAGAGTCTGCGCCTGTGAAGGTATGAGGGAATCGTTAACATCAATATTTGCTTTAGCCAGCGATTCGATAACATCAGGTGTGGCAACAACGTGACCTTGCAACTGGGCAACAAATTTATTCTCTTCAACACGGGCCTCTTCAATAGCATAGGTTTCCAATGCCTGGGCTTTTGCCTGTGCAGAATTTGTTATTACCGTGGCTGGAGCTTTAGCGGGAGATTCATTGACCTCTGTCTTGGTGGGGATGTTGCCCCTACCAGCGACATCTGCTCCCGCAGATATAGAATCTACAGGGTGGAGGAGTACCCCTTTAACATTGTCGGCAACTTTAATGCCAATAGAGGGGACCATTGTATGCTCAAAACTTGAGGAGCCCAAGGCTTCGCTAGCATTATCAAACACCCACCGATTGAGGGGGATCATAAATTCTGGGGCGATGTGGCGTTGGAAACTTCCCCCTTTGGCACCTTGTACAGGACCATAAACTTGTGCCTGATAGTGGGCAAAGAGGTACGGTATTGTTGCTACAGGAATTTCAATTGAAACCTTCGCTGCAGGTATTGTGCTTACTGGATGGACGTCGAGTGTGATCATACCATCGGTAGCAATTACCATTAACTGTTTCGTCATGTTAGTCCAAGCTGCCCATGATTGCTGCATGCTTTCATCAGATATACCCGTGTCACGGTGCCTGGAGCTAATTGCTCCACTGCTAAAGGCTCGACCTACATGCGTAGCATCGCCAGTCACCCGTGTCATTTCCTTGAACAGATCAAACTTAAATTTTTCGTTGGTTGCATACTCACGCTGTAGATGGAGAAATAAAGCATCTGCCAAGCGTACCAACGTGAGCTCAGGTCTCTCCTCAGCGGTAGTCGCCGCAGCCTTAAGCTGCTCCACGTTAAGCACGTCGTAACCAGCACGCCGGTTCTCAACATCAGTCCGATTATACTGTTCTTGTTTAAGGGTCTTGTAAGACTCTTTCAGTGCATTAGTATCAAGAGCATTGATCCCTTTAGCTATAGACTCAGCCAATTGGCGAAGCTGTAGCCCTTTGCTAGGTGACAGGGCGAGAACGGATTCAACGTAACCTGCTTTCTTGATAGCACGTTCAGCTAGCTTAGCTCTTTCAACAGTACCATAGCCTTCACCCGTAGCGGTATCCATGAAAGAGAGTGCTCTACTTGTGCCTGCTATGTCGTTTGCAAATGCGAGATTATTAATTGTCGCTAATGCTGAGAAGGTACTGCTGATAAACTGTGACCCTGATCTGGTTCGTTTCGATATCCCCTTGACAACCTTCTTTAATTTCTCGTGGACATTATGAACGTCTACAGGTTTCAGGAACTTATACCCTGATAATAAGAAACTAATCCCGGTAGTACCTGCAGCGCTGGCCCTGCTATCCAGAGCAATGGCTTCAATTTCTTGTATGTCATCGTCATAGGGTATGCGATCTGCCTCAGCTACAGGTGGGTTAGTGAGTGAGGAGCCAGCATATGTACCTGACTGCTCAATAAAGTTAATGTACTTCTGCCCGACAGGGCCGTAATACCAGTCTATCCATTTTTGCAGGAACGTCTGAAAATCAGCGGGAGTATTAAATTGTTGTGCCATAAATACACGTATGAATACTGGCAACGTAACCGGTGTAAGACCCATGTGCCCAGCAATAGGATCTGCAGACTGTTCATCTACAACCAGATTAATTAGATTCATAAACGCAGTCTGTTTATTATGCAGCAGGTCTCCCCCATTAGCAGCGTTTTCTACTTCTATCTGCATGTTGTATTCAGGGATAGCAATGTCAGTTCCCGGCAAGGCAGCAACGTCCAGCCTATTCCTTTCCCCAACACCCGCAAGAACATGCCGAGTGATAGATTCGTAGACACGGTTGAGTGCTGCCCCGAAAGACCACCCCTTGTATGACGCTGGTGGCATAAACACCATCTTAGAAGCGTTCTGACCTACTTCTTGTAGGCGCATGCGCTCGCTAAGGTCTGATAGGTTAGCCCCGTCCTGGCCAGCAATCTCATTTATCTCACCAGCGGTAGTATTTTCCCCTTTGATGTGCGGGTGAGGTATTACTCTGTCACTGAAGAAGTTACTGTCAATAGACTGGGTAGCGCCACGAAGCCCCGCTCTGTGGTATGCACCCATCTGTATGTCAAGCAAGTCATTTGTTTCTGCTTTATCAAGGAAATCTCTATACGCAGTAATGTGGGAGTCAGATACAATCATGGCACCCATAGCAGGGAATATATCATCAGCATCACGTGCTATCTGAAGAGTAGGTGTCCCATTATCCCGGGAGATACCAAAGGATGATACAGCATACCACTTATCCCGAGGCATAGTTTCTGAATTTTCCTGGGTCTCTAATGCATTAGTCACCGATCTGAATTCAATACTTTTAGGTAAGGGTTTAAATGGGAACCGATCAGTGTCTCTGATAACCTGACGTGTCCTTGGGTTTGTAATATAGAAAGCGGAGTGTACGGTATCACCATCAAAATCTTCACTAGCTGCGTGCTGAATTTCAGGGTGGAATATTACTGTAGGTTCAACACCGGCAACGGTGCGCCCCTCTTTATCCGTTCGGGTAGATGCCCATCTTGAGATACGTGCTTTCCTATGCGGTTGTAAATATCCACCAGGCGTACGTGAGAAGCGAGCTATAGATCCTGGCACAAATGCGTTACCACTGATCTCACCCAATTCGTAGTACATAAAGTCCCCAGTAGAGGGCTCGAGGAGGTCATGGAAAGATTCGGCCCGTGTAGGTTGTTGGTTGTGCTCGTCTCGAGGATTCAATTCCCGGAGGAAAGCGTTATAATTCTCAGGAGTCTGTGCTCTTGCATAATTTACGAGAGCTTGAATATCCCCAGTGTCATTTAGAGTATACCCAGGACGTATCCCTGGCCCTTGACCATTAGACTTAACCCATATAGATTTAACTCGAGTTCCATCAGCATTAGTTGAATAGGTAGTTAGCGCCTCATCATTCTTGCCATCAAAATAAGTTGTCTCTCTTGTCTCAGGATCGAATGTACCACCCGATGGTATAACCGCAAGTCGGGCACCCCAAGCTTTGGGTGATGTGCGTTTCATAAGTTCACCAGCATAGTGTGCACTGACAAATCCCTGTAGGGAGAATCCGGATACTGGTGCCCCTAGACGTACCATCTCACGGATATAAGGTATCCCTTCTGACAAGGCGACAGCGTCAGCAGGAGAAATCTGTAAGTCGGCACCTAAGGAACCATCTAATTCTTTTAAGACTTTTTCAATATGGTTCGCATACCATGTCAACATCTCGGGACCTGCTGTAGATAAATAATCGTAGAACGCAGGAGCTGGAACCCTATGCATGGAAGCCTTAGGGTTCATATCGAAGACGGTGGTGTCCACAAAAGATGACGGGGTCAAACGTATTACACTTGCTTTATAAGTGTTGCCACCAATAACCACTTCTCTGACTTCACCACCATCTTCAGGTAACACACTGCCCGAAAGTTTTAAGGTAGCCTCATCAGTAACACCATGGAACTTAGATGTCTCAACAAAATCCATGAACGGTTTAAGCCATGCAGCCCCCATAGCTCTCATGTACTTACCCTTGAAGAAAGCGAGGTTCCCATCAGTACCCATCTGGAAGGCATGGGCTTTAAGAATATGTGATGCCCGAGGGGTGGAACGGGTAGACGAGTTAGCATCATCCATTACCTGGTCGAGCATAGATATGTGTCCGTCAAAAATATTGGTGCCATGGATTACAAGAATGTCTGTGGGGTAGTCGAGGCCACCTTTAAATTCTACAGCCTGTTTCCCTGCGGTGGTAAACTGTGAACCACGTTTGTACTGCTTAGCTCCCGTGGCTTCCATACCAGCACCACCGTATAGTTTTGGTAGCACCTCACCAGCCATCATGCTCTGCGCTTGTTCAAAATCTTTTGCAGTATCTGTAATATAACGAGGTACCAATATACCGGTCATCGTCGTCTTGCCACCTGGAGGTAATATATACAATGTATCTACAGGGTGGTTCTTTTTATCTTCCCAGATACCCTTCATAATCCCATCAATCTGATCCCGAGTGCTTACCTGTTTGTCAGTCTTAACAGTCTTTTTTCCTGTGGAGCTGAGGAAGGTAACGTACGGGATGGTGACGATCTGCGACGAGGGGAATACAGTATTAATGTAGGCACGCTTTACAATTGTGGGGACCCGTTTATCTTCATATCCAGGATGCTCAACAAATAGTGCAGGGGTGACACTGGTACTGAGTAACCTTGTGACAAGTTGCAGATGTGGTTCTGTTCTCATATTCCGATTGTCGAAGTCATTAATGTTATTCCCAACAGGGGATACTTCAGTGAGCCGACGTATGGCAAGCTCAACACCTGCCTCTGTGCGGAGTGAGGACCCTTTGAGGAACCCGACAAATCTGGCCATCTCTCTAGCCTTGAACACTTCTTCGCCATACTCACCTGTAAAATTAAGCCAAGCTCGTTCTTTGCCAAATAAGGTATTGAATAAACCAGTCATGTCTGTAGCGTTGCTGACGCTATACTCATCATAAGCACTGCGTGTTTTAAGGCTACCAACAGCTGCAACTACAGCTTTTACTCCACGACTGGTTGAGAGAAGTTCTTTAAAGTAGGCTACAGCCCTTGTACTTGTTGCGAGGGAAGAATCATTTGTACCAGCATAGTCAAAGCCAATGAGGTGTCCTTTACCTTTAGCACGACCACCAACACGGACGGTCATCGCTGCTACCTTACCAACATAACTTCCTTGATGCGTACCCAGCAAATCTTTTGTAGCTTCAAGGCCAAGTGACTGTATGATATACTTAAGAAATGCCTGATCCTGTGAAAGTGTTTCGTTCTGTGCAGAAGCCCATGCTTCAAATTCAGCAACGGAGTCAATAGCTCCGTCAGCTATTCCTGGTAACTCAGCTATTCCAGCGATAGTAACTCTTGCCTGAGCATAGCTTGACTCTGTCGCGAGTAACGCTGTCGCAATTTGGGTTAGTGGATCTGTACCCGTACGGTAAAAATCTTTAACTCTGCTATCACCGAGGAATTGTGAAGAGAAAGAATTTTCACCATCATCGATATCCTCAGCTACATCATCGGGGTTACCTTCAAGCTGATCTGTGAGGGTACGCTGGCTAATACCGAGCTCTGCTAACTTTTCTCGGCTATATGTACCAAGGAGCGTCACCCCGTCATTGTAGTTAGCAATTAGCTTTTCTTCGGTTAGCCCTGAATCCGGGATACCTTGTAAGACCGATGTAACTGCGTGGTCAAAAGCTGCGTCTAGACTCAGTTCTTGATCTTCAGTTAAATTGTCGCCTACTAATGAGGCTGGATCCTCACCCATATGCTTTAGGGTACGGTTCATTCTGATGTTGATGAGGTCGTGTGCGAGGACAGGGCTAGCTTCAAGTGTCTGTAACAATGCAAAGGTACCGAGTTCATCCTGGCTACCCTCACGGGCAATAGGAGAAGCGTCCTCCTTATTGTCTACAAATCCTGGCAGGTCTTCCTGTACATCGGGGATAGCAGGTGCAGCTCCCTCACCTTTTATCTTATCAAGAATCTGTTTAGCTCTCTCCTCGGTTACTTCGGGGGTGCCTCGACGAGAAGACCTTAGCTTCTCAGGAGCAACCGCAATCATATCACGATCTACCTCCCCTGTGGCTTTCTCGCCATTATCCTTATCGATGGCAGCACTAATACTGTGTTTTTTCCTACCCGCTGCTTTACCTCGGGCATTCTGCAGGGCCATAGAATTTAATCGTCTGTTAAATGCAGCCCCTTTTTCCCCGACCTTTGGCTTGATGTTGCTACCCCGGAGAGCTTCATATTCAAATACAAATCGTTTGAAGTCGTCGTAATTTTCAAATCCTTTTTCAAGACCAAACCCAAACTCTGCAGGATTGCTCTTAGTTTTGTATCGAGCGTAGGCAATCTTCATCCCTTCAGGGTCCACAAAGATAGTGTCATCCCCGGGTGAATAGAGAGCGCCAACACGGCGACCCTCTAAATTCAGCTCGAGCTTCGGTGCCACCTTTAAACCCCTGAACTCACGTATGTTTGCCTCAACAGGTTGGAAATCATCTTCGTTAGAAATAGTGGGTTCTTTTTCTAACACAGGTTCCGCGGTAGTTTCTGGTACAGCAGTTTCTGGTACAGCAGTTTCTGGTACAGCAGTTTCTGGTACAGCAGTTTCTGGTACAGCAGTTTCTGGTGCATTAACTGGTGCATTAACCTTTTTAGCAACGGGGGCAGCCTTTTTCTTAGATTTCTTGTCAACCGATGCGCCAACCTTTTTAGCAGCAGGGGCAGCCTCTTCCTCTTTAGTGTCAACCTTTTCGTTGACTGGAGCCGCTGCTTTGTCAACCTTTTCATTGCCAGGGTTTACATTATCTTTAGTTGCAGCCTGCTCTAGTTCTTTTATTGAAACAGT
>Ga0307928_10000598_pt1 | contig 27207 bp, 19 predicted proteins | sample AceLakmetagen232_FD_201815 | JGI IMG/M metagenome (GOLD analysis project Ga0307928, IMG submission 201815) | Saline water microbial communities from Ace Lake, Antarctica - #232 | ecosystem: Environmental > Aquatic > Non-marine Saline and Alkaline > Saline | place: Antarctica: Ace Lake... | reverse complement strand
CCATTTTTTTATCAACTCAAAAAAACTTATTTTTTAGATTTATGAGCAGGATGATACAGCTCAATAAATTCTTTATCTATTCTTTTTAATTCAGACTCTGGCAAAATTGCAAGTAAATCCCAAGCAATTGCAAGAGTTTTCTTAATGTTTCTATTTTCATCATACCCTTGTTTTACAAACTTTTGTTCAAAATCATCTGCAAAAGCCAAGTACTTTTTATCAAAGTCATCAAGAGATTCTACTCCAATTACTGCTACAAGGTCTCTAACTTCTCTACCCCGAGCATAAGCAGCATAAATTTGGTCGGAAACATTTGCATGGTCTTCTCTTGTTTTTCCTTTACCGATTCCACTCTTCATTAATCTTGAAAGAGAAGGAAGCACATCAACTGGAGGAAAAATTCCTTGTTGGTGTAAAGAACGATTTTGTACAAACTGTCCTTCAGTAATGTAACCAGTTAAGTCTGGAATTGGATGAGTAATATCGTCATCAGGCATTGAAATAATTGGAATCTGAGTAACAGATCCTTTTCTGCCTTTAATTTTTCCAGCCCTCTCATAAAGAGTAGCAAGGTCTGTGTACATGTAACCAGGATATCCTCTTCTTCCAGGAACTTCACTTCTTGCAGCAGAGATTTCTCTCAATGCTTCACAATAATTTGTTAAGTCAGTCATTATTACAAGAACGTGCATTCCTAATTCATAAGCAAGATATTCTGCTGTAGTTAATGCAATTCTAGGAGTAATAATTCTTTCAATTGCAGGATCATCTGCAAGATTCAAGAACATAACTGTTTTTTCAAAAGCACCAGTTCTTCTAAATTCATCTTTAAAGAAAAGTGCTTCTTCATTAGTTATTCCCATTGCAACAAATACAACTGCAAAACTTTCTTTTGTTCCAAGAACGCTTGCTTGTCTTGCAATTTGTGCAGCAAGTTGATTGTGTGGTAAACCAGCACCTGAAAAAATTGGTAATTTTTGACCTCTAACAAGAGTGTTATTCAAATCAATTGTTGAAATTCCTGTTTGAATAAAGTCATCAGGAAGATCTCTTGCATAAGGATTAATTGCTTCACCATTAATATCAAGCCTTTTCTTTGCTACTACTGGCGGACCTTTATCTATTGGTCTTCCAACACCATCAAATGTTCTTCCAAGCATTTCTTTAGATACTCCAATTTTCATTGTTTCTCCAGTAAACCTTGTTTTAGTATTTTTAGTGTCAATGCCTGACGTTCCTTCAAATAATTGAACAACTGCTTTATCATCAGTTATTTCAAGAACCTGCCCAAGTCTTTTTTCGCCTGCGCTTGTTGTTACTTCTACAAGTTCTGCATAAGCAACTCCTTTTACTTTTTCAATAACCATTAACGGACCGGTTACTTCACTAGTGGATGTGTATTCTTTTATCACTGTGCCACCTCCTTAATTGCGTCCTTAGTTTTTAGTTTATTCAACTCTTTATCAATATCTTTTGCTATTTCAGAAGTTTCTTTTTCGAAATCTAATTCGTATTTCATTCTTGCAATTCTTTCATTTACTTTCAAACCAGTAATTTTGTTTACTTTTACTCCTGATTTAATTGCTAAAAGAATTTTTTCATAGAAAGAAAGAATTGTTTTCAACATTAAGTATTGTTTTTCAAAAGAACAATACGAATCAACTTCATGAAAAGCATTTTGTTGCAAAAAGTCTTCTCTTATTGATTTAGTAATGAAAATAATTGCTTTTTCATCTTCAGGAAGTGCATCAGGTCCAACAAGTTGAACAATTTCTTGCAATTCAGATTCTTTTTGTAAAAGTTTCATTGCCGTATCTCGTAATTCAGGAAAATCTTTAGCAACTTTGTTTTTCAAATAATCTTCAACCTTATCTTTATACAAAGAATATGAAGTTAACCAATTAACACTTGGAAAGTGCCTCTTGTAAGCAAGAGATGCATCTAAAGCCCAAAATGTTTTAGTTGTTCTTAATGTGTTCTGAGTTACTGGTTCTGAAAAGTCTCCTCCAGGAGGACTAACTGCACCAATAATTGAAACTGAACCATTAGAATCATTAAGATTAATTGTTCTTCCGGCTCTTTCATAAAACTGAGCAAGTCTTGAAGCCAAGTAAGCTGGATAACCTTCTTCACCAGGCATTTCTTCTAACCTTGCGCCAATTTCTCTCATTGCTTCTGCCCAACGAGAAGTTGAATCTGCCATTAATGCAACATTATAACCCATATCCCTATAGTACTCAGCAATTGTTACCCCAGCATAAACACTAGCTTCTCTTGCTGCAACAGGCATATTAGATGTGTTCGCAATCATAATTGTTCTTTCCATCAATGGTTTTCCTGATTTAGGATCTTTAAGTTCAGGAAACTCAGTTAATACTTCAGTCATTTCGTTTCCTCTTTCTCCACAACCAATGTAAACAATTACTTCAGCATCACTCCATTTAGCAAGCTGTTGTTGTGAAACTGTTTTTCCTGCACCAAATGGACCAGGTATAGCTGCAGTTCCGCCTTTAGTTAAAGTAAAGAAAGTATCGAAAACTCTTTGCCCAGTAATTAATGGAATTTTAGGGATAAGTTTTTCTTTAAAACTTCTTGGTTTTCTAACAGGCCATTTTTGAAGCATTGTTAATTTTTCTTTCCCGTTTTTTGTTTTTACTATTGCAACTGTTTCATCAACAGTAAATTTTCCAGAAGTAATTGATTCAATTGTTCCTTCAATACCCATAGGAACCATTATTTTATGATCAATTAAACTTGTTTCTTTAACTGAACCAATTATTTGTCCAGTTTTTATTTTATCTCCTTTTTTTATAAGTGCTTTAAAATCATATTTTTTCTTGTGGTCTAGAGTGTCAGCCTTGATTCCTCTGGCAATAAAGTCACCTGACTGTTCAGCAATTTTGGAAAGTGGTCTACCTATTCCATCATAAATAGAAGTTAGTAATCCCGGACCAAGTTCAAGTTGTAGAGGCTCGCCAGTAGAAACTACTTTTTCTCCAGGCATTAATCCTGCGGTTTCTTCATAAACTTGAATAACTGCTTGTTCTCCCCTTAATTGAATTATTTCTCCAAGTAGTTCTTCCTTACCAACACTTACTATGTCGTACATTTTTGACCCTTTCATTTCTTTTGCTATTACAACCGGGCCAGAAATTTTTGCTATTTTTCCTGTTATTGTATTTTGTTTTGCCATTTTTAAACCTCCAGCTCTATTCCTACAACAGATTTAATTATTTCTTTTAAATCATCAATTGTTCCAAATCCTTCAGCAGAATCAGGAACAGTAACAACATTAGTCATTTCCTTTAATTCAGGAACAATTTCAGTAATGCTGTTATTAGCAATAATAAATTCTTCAGAATCAATTCCTTTTAAAATTTCAAGTGCGTGTTCTCTATTTTTTATTCCAAAACTTTCTTTTACTCCTGCAAGTTTCATTCCTAATGCAAACTCAGGATTTCCAAGTACAATCATACTATCAACTCCTTTATTTCTTGTTTTGAAAAATTAGAATCAATTCCTTTAGTAATAATAAGTAAATTTCTTTGTTCAAGTTCTTTTTTTACAAGAAATGCAATCAACGGAAACGGTCCTTGAAAATGTGCCAACTCTTGATTGTCAACTTTTTTTGCATAAAGCTTCAACAGTTCCTTTTCAAAATGGCTCAATGAATTATCTGCCTCGTACTCTCCAAGTGCGGTTTCAAGTGCAGAGTAATACTCTAACCCTTTACATTTATCCACAAGGTCTTTCACGCCTTTTGCATACACAAGAGTATCTGCTCTTTTGAAAAGCATTGAATCATTCTCAATCAATAATCTTTTTCTTTTATCTTCATTAATATCTCTTGCTTCACATTTTAGTAAAACCAAGAGATTCAAAATATCAAATTTAGTATTAAATAAATCAAGTATAACTTCTCGGTCTTGTATTTTTGCAGTAGTAACAGATTTAACAAATTCTTCAAATACAATTTTATCTAATGCAATTTCAAATTCTTCTAATGATTCTGCTTTTTCCTCAAAAGCTTTTGCGTAAACCGTATTGTTCAGTACAACTTTCAAGTCTGCAATTGTTTTTGTTTCATTTAAATGTTTTATTTTTTCAGCATCAAGATTGCCAACTGGAAAAGCAATTACTTCATCCACGGGTTTTGCTACTTCTTCACCCTGGGTAAACCTTTGTCTATAAAATGTTTTGATTATTTTTGCTTCCCACAATCCAAGATAAGCATCCATAATGGAATGAATTGATTTAGGAGAACTTTCTTTCATATCTTTAATTGATTCAAGAAATCCTTTTTCAATTGAAGAATGTAATTGTCTTAAATCAGAATTACTTTCTATATGTTGACCATAATCAGTATCCTGCAAAGTATTGATTACTTCCCCAAGATTTTTTGCATCAACGAGTGATTCAGTCTTGGCTTTGTTAAGCATGTGGTTGCTTCTGGCATGTATCCTGGAATTAGCATATAAAAATGGCATTACTCCTGATACCCTCCAGTAAGCGTAGCCTAGAACTGCGGCTAATCCGCCTGTACTTGCTCCGATTACTGCCAGTGCTTGTATTTCCATTTTAAATTACTCCTTAAACATTTCAGTAGTTATTGTTCGCCTTACAACTTCATCATTTGAATTAATCAAATTTTCAAGAGTAAAGTCATATACTGCATCTTCCGCCATTATTTTTACTCCAATAATTGAGTTATCAATTTTCATTTTTGGAAATATTTTTTTATATATAGTTTCGCTTCCATATACATTTGCAGATTTTTCATTAGGATTATTTGATTTTAAGAATGCAAGATATTCCTTACTTTTTGAAATTTCTTTTGACTTATTTTTTACTTTATTAATTACTTCTAAAATGAGTTTTTCTCTTGCGTCTTCAAATTTTCTTTTTGCGTTAAGTTTTTCTTCATTTAAAACTCTCTGCATTGCTTCTCTTGAAGCAATTTTTGCATCAGTTTTTGCTTGTTCAATAATCATTTCAGCACGTTCATCGGCTTCTTTGATTATTTCACTAACTTCACTTTCTGCAGCATCAAATATCTCTTTTACTTGAATTGTATATTTGTGCTCAATTTCGTTATTCAATCCTTCTTTGTTTCCATACACTTGCATGTTATCAACTCTTTTTTTTATTTTTGCTGATTTTAGGGGAACTGGATTTTATCCCAGAACTCCTAAACCAACTACCAATACAATCAATGCGGCAATAAATCCGAAGATTGCTGGTGTTTCAACCTGTCCACAGAAAACAATTCCTGGCACGAACGCATCTGGATTCTTTGCTGATGCTGCTATTCCTGCTGCGGAAACTTGTCCCTGGAAGATAGCTGAGATTCCAGTTAATGCTACGATTAATCCTGCACCTAACATTACAAGGCCTGCTTCAGTAGAAAGATTTGCACCTTCTCCTAAAAGTCCTGCACCCATAATGATGAAAAGCGCGGTGATGAAACCGTAAATTGTCTGGGTTTGTGGCATTGCTTGGAACACAATTGCATTTTTGAAGTTTTCTTTATCTTCAGCTACTGCGCCTGCTGCTGATACTCCAGCTGCTCCAACACCTATTGCTGTTGCGATTCCAGTCCCTGCCAAAGCAAGTGCTGCACCCGTAACTGCAAAAGCCGTTCCCATAGTTACTTCGATCATTTAGTCGTCCTCCGTATAGTTATTTTTCCTTAAAGCGTAAAACGGTTTGTAAAGTTTTCCTCCGCCTTCATAAAACTTAGAGAAAAACTCAAGGAAGTGTAATCTAAGAGCATGAATAAATGCTCCGAGGCCATTCATGACCATGTTGAAAATGTGTCCGCCAATAAAAATCATTATTCCAAAAATAATTCCAACAACTGGAACCATATCCACCATCATTAATGCCATGAAATTAACTGCCAAAGCAATTCCTGCAGTTCCAATAGCAAGAGCAGTTAACCTAGCGTATGAAAACACATCCCCTAAAAACCCTGATATGTTGAATAGGCTAAGTGTGGAAATAATTGGACCACTCTGAATGTAATTGTAAACCAATTGTATTATTACTGCCAAACCAATTAGCCCCAGACCAATTGTAGAAAAAATACCTTCGCCTATAAGCGCGGCTATTCCGCCTATGAGTAAAAACAACCAAACTCCTTGTTGTCCCAATGCATCAATCATTTTGCCTTTTCTTGCATTTTCATAATACCCTATTACAAGGCCTATGAAAAGATGTACTGCTGCAATTACAAGTGAAAGTATTATAGCTTCCATTACTTGGCTTAAAGGATCAAGAACCCCGGGCAGTTCTATCCCTATCCTTGGGAAAAAGTCACCTAAATAAGATTTAAAAAACACTCCAAGCAAGGAAGTAAAAATTCCAAGCCACATTAACAGTACGCTGAATTTTTTCATTCCTGGGTTGTATTTACCCATTCCCTTGTACATTAAAACAGCTATTCCTAATAGAACTAAACCATAAAAAAAATCTGTTAACATATAACCAAAAAATACAGCAAAGGAAATAGCCAGCACAGGAGTTGGGTCAAATTGTTTGTACTTTGGCACTGAATAAAGTTCAGTAATAATCTCAAAAGGTTGAATTAATGGATGATTATCAAATTTAGTTGGAGCTTCTTCTTTTTCCTCTACTTCCATGTAATATTCTTTACAAACTTTTTTTATTGTTGATTTAAATTTTTCCAAATTTTCCTCAGGAACCCAAGCTTCTAAAGTAACAAGCGAATTCATTTTGTTAAGTTGTTCATAAGCAATAATTCTTTGTATTGAAATATCGATTTCTTCTTCAAGAACATCTAATTTTGAAGCCTGTTCTTTCATAACTCCTTTTAGCTCTGCTTCAATAGCCCTTAGTTCTTGTTTTGTAGTTTTGTTTTCTTGCGTAAGTTTTTTCATGATTTTTTCAGGAGTTGCTTTTTCAAAAGGAATTGTTATTGATTCAAAACCTATTTCGTGCAAAACCTTTTCAATCTCTTGACTATGGGAAATTGTTGTTGCAACAAAAATAAATGCTTGAAGTTCATTTTTTTCTTTTATCCCAATAATTACATTTTGTTGCTTTACTTTTTCTTTTAATTGGTCAAGAGAATTAACATTAACAATCCCAATTTGAATATTTATATTTTCAGTCGATTCAAAAAAATTAGTAAAATCATTTGGAAGAGCTTCTAAATTTTCAATTAAATAATCATTTTTTTCTACAATTGATTTCTTTTCTTCAATTAAAATTAACTTTTCTTCAATTTTTGGTTTAATTAAACTAAGTTTTTCTTGCACCTCGTTCACAATTTTTTCATTTGAAAGAAGATCTACTTTTATTTTTTCAGGAGGTGTAGGATTAATTAATTGAGTAATCATACTTTCAGGAGGCTTAATTTCCCTATAATTAATTGTTTTTGTAATAATTTCATTAAGTTGATTTTGCGTTTCTTTTACTGCTTTTTCATCTAAAGTTTCATAAACTTCAACATTAAGTTCCTTGGTTTGTTCTGCTTCTTTAATTTCACTAATCCCGTGTTCATGAAGTTTAATAATCAAATCTTCAGCTTTGTCTTTTGACAAAATAGTTCGAGTATGGAATAGTGTTGCACTCCTAAACATTTCTAATTCAACCTTTTAAAATTCCCTTAAAAACAGCTACTGTTGCTTTCTCTGAATTTTTTGAAAAAGCCAATTGGTGTTTTTGTTCAATAGTTTTATAATCATTAAACGCAATTTTAGATTCTTCTTTTGCTTTACCTTCAGCAGTTTTTATTTCTTCAAGAATAAGTTTTTCAGCATTTTCTTTAGCTATCTTTATTTTTTCTTCAGCATTTGATTTTGCAATGGTGATTTTTTTTTCAGCATCTTTCTCTGCTTTTTCAACAAGAGTCATTTGTTTTTGTTCAAATGTTTTTAATTCTTTTAACACATTAGCCTTTGTCAATTTAACACCACCAAGCAAATAATACAAGTTTTATACCCGTATAAAAGAAAGTTTTGAAGATGATTTTAAAAAGATATCTTAAAAAACAAATTTTTGATTGATTTTTCAAACAACAATAAAAAGAAGAATTACCCCCCTCTACTAATGTTTTTTTTGAACTACTTTGGACATGGCCATGACCTGCTGAGCAAATGCCTCAATTTCATCAAGGGCATTGTATAAATAAAAGCTCGCTCTTGCTAGTCCTTGCTTATTAATACTGCTTACTATTGGTTCTGCGCAATGCATACCACTCCTAACAGCTATATTTTTACTTTCATCAAGACCGACCCCTAAATCAAGAGGGTCAATCCCTTTACAGTCAAATAAAATAATCCCGCCTTGCTTTTGAGAATTATTTGGACAAAATACATTTACTCCATCCATTTCGCTTAATCTTTCAAGTGCAAATTTAGTTAATTTTTTTTCATGAGAATGAATTTCTTCAATTCCAACTTTTTTCAAATACCTTACTGCTTCACCTAGACCAATTACTTCACCAATAGGCATTGTTCCTGCTTCGAACTTTTCAGGGGAAGATGCCCAACTTGATTTTGTATAAGTAACTTTACTAATCATACTTCCCCCAAAATTATAAGGAGGCAATTCTTCTAACAAATCTTTTTTACCGAAAAGACAGCCAACTCCAGTAGGACCAAGCATTTTATGAGATGAAAATGCAACAAAATCAGCACCAATTTGTTTCACATTAACTGGCATATGCGGAACAGATTGAGCAGCATCAATAAGAACTAAAGCATTTTTTTCATGTGTAAGTTTAGTGATTTTTTTAATAGGCAAAATAGAAGCAACCGTATTAGAAATATGCGCCATAGACACAAACTTTGTTTTATTCGAAAGAATCGATTCAAAATCACTCATATCCAAAGTAAAATCTAAATTAAGCTTAGCAATTTTTAATTTTGCGCCAGTTCGCTTGCACAATTCTTGCCAAGGAACAAGATTTGCATGATGCTCTAAAGCAGAAACAATAATTTCGTCTCCTTTTTTGAAATACTTATCCCGTTCTAAACAAACTGCAACAAGATTAATACTCTCAGTAGCATTATGAGTAAAAACCATTTCTTCAGATTTAGAATTAATAAAAGAAGCGACTTCTTCTCGAGAAGATTCATACATTTGAGTAGCTTCCTGAGAAAGCCTATGACTTCCCCGATGAACATTACAACTAAACTCATTGTAATACAAATTAATTTTTTCAATAACTTGCTTTGGAGTAAGAGAAGTAGCAGCATTATCTAAATAAATCAAATCAGGATTGTTTTGCAATACAGGAAAATCTTTTCGAATTTTTTTTATATTCATAATAACCACAGAGTAAGAAGCTTTTGGTATATATAAATAAATTTACTGTTATTTATTACTGTAATACTATACTAATTACAAAGGAATTATTATGCTTGGAAAACTAAGACCACTAACAAAAAAATTTACAAATGCAATTGCTTTACCTTTTGCAAAAATAGGGTTCCCACCACTTCTCTTTACTTTAATTGGGCCAATTCTTGTATGTATTGCAGGATTTTTTATTATTCAAGAAAAATTTTTAGAAGGATTTATTTTTGCTTTACTTGGAGTGTCCATTGATTTGTTTGATGGGGCAGTAGCAAGACAACAAAACAAAGCAACTTTATTTGGAAATTACTTCGAAACAATGATTGACAAAGTAGTAGAATTAATTCTTTTTATTTCAACTGCATTTCTTTTTCCAATTGCGTCAATATTTGCACTTGCCTTCTCAATGCTTAATAGTTATGCAAAACCAAGAGTTGCACTTGTAATAATTACCGATAATAGAGATTGGCCTGCTATTGGTGAACACTCGGAAAGAATGTTACTTTTAATAGGGGGAATTTTTCTTTCATTTTTTTCGATTGAATTATTTGGACTAAAAATTCTTGAACTTTCCCTCTGGACAATAACCCTGCTTACGGGAATTGGAACAATACAAAGAATCATTTACGCAAAAAAACTAATTAAAGAAGCAGAGCAAAAAAATCAAGTATTGCCTTATTTAAAGAAATAAATTTTACCCAAGCAAAGAAGCAATTAATGGAAATGCTACTACTGTGCCAATCATTGAACCAACATTTGCTAATGCAACAACTAACAAAATTTTTGTTACTTGGTTATGAGTAAAATCTCCAACTGAATTCAAATTACGTAAGTTTTCAAAATCCTTAATTTTTGGATTCTTTATTTTTGCTTCAACAAAACCAGCAACCCACCCTGCTGCAAAAAAAGGATGCAAAGAAGTTAATGGCGCAGCAAGAAATGCACTTAAAGCAGATAAAATATGCCCCCTTGCAATCAAAACGCCAATCGCAGAAAGCACTCCATTTGCAATAAACCAATAAAACAAAGCCATTAAAGTCAAATCAGTACCTTTAGTAAAAAAAATGTACGCAATAGAAATAACAAAAAGTAAAGGAACAACAAACGCGAGAAGTTTCATATAATTATTTCCTTTTTCAACACTAGCAATTTCTTTAATATATTCAGGAGTAGTTTTTCCTATTTTATTTTTGATTCCCTCAATGTGCCCTGCTCCAACCACCGCAAGAACTTTTTTACTAGGATTATGCATAATGCTATGAGCAATAAACGAATCTCTTTCATCAACAAGAACTGATTTAATTGAAGGCATTTCTTTGGACAGTTGTTGCATTAATTGATTCATCATATCTTTTTCTTTAAGAGATTCGATTCTTTCACTAGTTAATTCTAATTCTTCAGCGCCAGAAAAAAAACCTGATGCAATAGAAAAAAGAAACCTAAGTTTTTCACGCAAAGTCATTTTTTGCATTGCTCGTTTTAAAGTAACATTAACATCTCGATCTAAAAGCAAAATCGGAATCTTTTTTTCTTCGGCTTTTTTAATGGCCTCCATCATTTCCATTCCTGGTTTCATGCCAATTTTTTGACCAAGACTTCTTTGTAAATTTGAAAGTAAAAGCGTAAGCAAAAATAAATAAGTTCTACCGCTTGAAATTATTTTTCCAATATTGGTATTCCCCCATTTATTTCCTTGTTTAAGTTGTCTAAATCTTTGAATATCAAGTTCAACACCAACAACATCAGGTGATTCGGCCTCAATTGCTTCATCTACCTCATCAACACTCTTTTGAGAAATATGAGCAGTACCAAGTAAAACAATTTCTTTACCATTAACAAACAGTCTTTCAAGCTCCATCATAAGAATACAACCCCTTGCTTTTTAAAAGGAAAACAAGCAAATAAAATAAAACAACCAGTAGATTGGTAAACTAAACCAAATACCCACAACATTTATTAATTATAAAAGAGTTATTTTTTTTCATGGTTAAAAAAGTTTTAAGTTTAATTTTAGTTATATTACTTGCATCTTTTGCAAGTGCAATTTCAATCAACTCTCCTGAAGAGATTCCGGAGAACTCCTCATGGGGATTCAATATAACCCTCTCCTCAGGCGCAACTGCAACAATAAAAATTGCAGGCGAAAAAATTGCTGAAGTTTATCCCACTGCGGTGAGTTTTGAAGAAGAATTTGTTTCAAACGCATTTATTTCAAATAATTCAGTTTACATATACCACATAGGATTAGATTCAGGAACATATAGTATAGAAGTTGATTCTTCAGACGGAACAGAATCAAAAAATATAACTTCAATAAAACTAGCTAACGAATCAACCTTAACAAATTTAATAACCGAAAAAGTAGACGGAAAACTTGAAGAATATGACCGACAATTTAAAAATATTGAAGTTGACAATAAAGAATTTTGGAAAAAATTAAATGAAACTTCAGAAGCACTTACTTCCACCGATTCAAAAATTAATTCTGCAAAAACAGAAGTTTCTTCACTAACAGAAAAACTCGATTCTGCAAATTCAAAAATAAATTCACTCGAATCAAAAATAAACGCCATTGAACAAATTAATGCAGAAGAACAAGCAAAACTAGTCGCAACAGAAGAAGCAAGACTACTTGCAGCAGAAGAAGCAAAAAAATCTCCTCTTGCGGGATTTGTTAATTTAGCAAGCGACATGGCATTACCTCTTGGCGGATTAGTAGTAGTATTACTAATAATTGGAGGAGTATTTGCATTCAAACAATATTTACCTGAAGTAAAAACAATTTATTCAGGCGGACAAGAAAAAGATGAATATAACCTACCAGTATCAGAAGAAGATTCAAAAATAGCAGACGAATTAATAGGCGGTTCTGGCGGAAAATGGGCATTCAATAACGAAGAAGAGTAATTAAAAATTACTCTTTATTTCTTTTTTTTAATAAAACAATAAATATTTATTTATAGGATTGATATTTTTCTTATGCCAAAAAGCCATAGTAAATCTAACTTATTTTCGACTCGAAAAACTAAGTCCAAAAGAACTCTTAAACACAAGCCTGTTAGAAATAGGGTAGCCAAAGTTAAATTAATTTTTTTATGCGAGATGGGAATAATTAGATCGCCAACAATTGCTAATTTATTTACAACCTATTTAAAAGAAAAAAAATTAGATCATGTGTTTCAAGTAGAAAGCGGTTCAGCATATTTTGCCTCAAAATCAGCACAAGGAATTACTGGAAAAGATGTGGTGGTTGTTCTCGGAGCAGATCTTGATAAAAACCTCAAGACTCCGCAAGCATATAAAATAGTTTTTCCTAAATTGGAAAGTAAAAAAATCAAACAGTATTTTGCTCATATTCTTTCTAACGTAACAAAAAAATTTACTTTAAATCTATGAATCATTTTTTATTTTCAATACTTGCTTTAACAAAACCAAAATAAATCGGATTTGGATTAAGTGGTCTTGAAGTAAACTCTGCATGGTATTGTGTTCCAATAAAGAAAGGGTGGTCTTTTAATTCAAGAATTTGCATTATTTTTTTCTCAGGCGCCATTCCAGAAAACACTAATCCATTTTTTTCAAGTACCTCAATAAACTTAGTATTAACATTAAACCGGTGTCTGAATCTTTCTCTAACAGAATCTTTTTTATAAAGCGCATGAGCTTTTGTTCCTTTTTTTAGATTAATATCAAATCCACCTAATCTAAGAGTTCCACCAAGCCCTTCAACTTCTTCTTGATCAGGCAAAATACAAATAACATTATTCTCAGGATCTTTTTTTACTTCTTCAGTAGAAGCATTTTTTATTCCGCAAACATTTCTTGCAAATTCAACAACTGCCATTTGAAAACCATAACAAATCCCTAAAAAAGGAATCTTGTTTTCTCTTGCATATTTTGCACAAGCAATTTTTCCTTCTATCCCTCTTGTTCCAAATCCACCAGGAATAAGAATTCCGTCTATTCCCTGCATTTCCTCTTCTGCTTTTGTTTTACCTTTTTCTATACTTGTGGTTTCAATCCAACGAACATTAAGTTTTGCTTCAAGCAAATTAGTACAATGCTCAAGCGCTTTAACAATACTAATATAAGCATCACTAGTTCTAGTATATTTTCCAGCAACCCCAATAGTAACTTCTTTTTTTGCAGCAATCGAATTATTTTCAGTCCATTCTTTAAGACTTTTACTTCCATTAGCAGGAAACTTATCATCAATATTAAGAACATTCAAAACAGCAGTATCTACCCCTTGAGTTCTAAAAGAAATTGGCAAATCATAAATATTATCCACATCACAAGCAGTGAATACTTTTTCCATGGGAACATTAGCATTCATTGAAATTTTTTCTCGAATATTATCAGTTACAGTATTTTGACTTCTACAAATAATAACATTAGGTTGTAATCCAAGAGTCATTAATTGTTTTAACCCCAGTTGAGCTGCTTTACTTTTAAATTCGCATAAATGATGAGGCTCAATTACATAAGTAAGATTAACAAGACAAACATTTTCTTGCCCTTCCTCATAAATTAATTGACGAACACTTTCCATAGCAAATAAATTTTCATAATCCCCAACTGTCCCACCAATTTCAACAAGAACAATATCTGCTTTTGATTTTAAAGCAAGGTCTCTTAAAACATATTTAGTTTCGCCAGTAACATGAGGAATAAATTGAACGTCTCGCCCATTATAATCTCCATTTCGTTCTTTAGAAATTAATTTTTGATAAATTTGACCATGAGTAACAAAATTTTCTTTAGAAAGATGAAGATCAAGGAAACGTTCATAACTACCTAAATCCATATCTGTTTCAGTTCCATCATCAAGAACAAAAACTTCACCATGACGATAAGGGCTAAGGGTTCCAGAATCAATATTTAAATAAGCTTCAATTTTGATAGGAGCAACTTTTAGTTTTCGATCTTGGAGAATTTTTCCTAGAGACGATGAAAAAATACCCTTACCAATTCCGCTAATAACTGAACCTGTGATTATCACATATTTAGTTTGTCCAATTTTATAGCCTTCAGGAAAAGGAGAATATTGTTCTTCGCTTGATTTATCACTTAATTTCCCTAAAAATTTCTCATCCATCTTAAAAACTCCCATACAATTAATATTAAACAAATAACCCTCGCAAATAAAACTCCTAAAACGAGTTAAAACAGGGCTAATTCTAAGAAAAAACGGTTAATTCTTTATTTCCCCACCGCTTACTTTTCTCTTAAATGAATACATCCTTTTTCTTTAAATAACTATTGCCAAACAAAAATAAATTTTGAAAATATTAAAAAAAGTATTATTAAAACCATTCAAAATAACTTTTATTGCTTATTAAAAACCTAATTGCGCATAAAACTATTAAGTTGATTAAATGGATTTTGAAAAAAAAATTATTACTGCAATTGAAAAAACAGGAATAAAAAATGCAAAAGACTTACTTGAAATTCCGCCCCACCGAGAAATGGGTGATTTTGCATTACCTTGTTTTAAATTAGCAAAAGAACAAAAAAAGAAACCATTTAAAATTGCAGAAAAAATAATGAAAAAAATTATCCTACCCAAAGAATTTGAAAAAACTGAAGTAAAAGGCCCCTACTTAAATTTTTTTATTAAAGATGAAATTTATACTAAAAATACAATTGAAGAAATTCTTGAAAAAAAAGAAAAATATGGGCTAAAAAAACCAGAAGGAAAACCAATAATTGTAGAATACTGCCAAGCAAATCCAATGAAATCGTTTCACATCGGGCACGTTAGAAATATTTGTTTAGGCGAATCAATTGCAAAACTACTTGAAGCAAATAAAACAAAAGTAATCCGAATTAATTATGCAGGAGATGTTGGACCACACGTTAGTAAAACAATATACGCATACCAAAACATAGTAAAAGAAAAGGAACCAACTGAAATAATTGCCAAAGGAAAATGGATAGGTGAACTCTATGCAACCGGCGCAAAAGAAGTAAAAGAAAATCCTGAATTAGAAGAAAAAATGAGAGAAATGGTTGTTGAACTCGAGAAAGGAAATCCCAAACTTAAAAAAGATTGGATTAAACTTAGACAAATAAGTTTAGATTATTTTGATTACATTTACAAAGAACTAAATATAAAATTTGATAAAATAATTCTTGAAAGCCAAGTGGAAAAAGAAGGAATTGCAATTGCAAAAAAACTAGAAAAAGAAGGAATTGCAATAAAAGATGAAGGCGCACTTCTAATTGATTTAACCAAATATAACCTAGATAAATTTTTGATTTTAAAAAGTGATGGTGCGGCACTTTACTCAAGCAAAGATTTAGGTTTAGCAAAAATGAAAAAACAAGAATTAAAAGCTGAAAAAACATATAATGTAGTTGGATCAGAACAAAAATTTTATTTTCAACAATTAATTAAAACAATTGATTTGCTTAACCAAAAGAAAAAAGAATATTGTGAAACCGTACACGTCTCTTATGAATTAGTACGACTTGAAGGAGGAAAAATGGCTTCAAGAGAAGGAAAAGTAATAACTTTTTCAGAATTACTTGAAAAAATACACGAAAAAACATATAATGAAACAAAAAAAAGACATGAAAACTGGAGTCAAGAAAAAATAGAAAATAACTCAAAAGAATTAGCTTTAACTGCATTAAAATTTGGGATGCTTTGCCAAGATAAAAACAAATCGATTATTTTTAACTGGGAAAAGGCCACAACCCTTGAAGGAGAAACCGGCCCATTTGTTCAATATGCATTAGCAAGAGCCAACAGCATACTAAAAAAAGCAGGAAAAAAAATTAAAATAACAAATTTCAAACCAGAACATAAAAAGGAAAAAGAACTAATTTCATTGATTGCAAATTATAAAAATAAAGTAAACGAAGCAAACACTACACTTAGCCCACATAAAATTGCGTATTATCTGATTGAATTAGCCGCAGAGTTTAATTCATTCTACCACGAAGTCCCAGTATTAAAAACAAACGAAAATACTCAAGCAAGAAGACTCGCATTAGTAGAAGCAATAACTCAAGTGCTAAAAAATGGATTAACCTTACTAAATATTACCCCTATAGAAGAAATGTGAGTAAAATTAACCATTAATAAAAATTTTAATGGAATTGAGCCAACAATAATGTTTAATATTCATTTCTGAACAGAAAACTAATTCTATGCCAAATACTTTTTCAAAAGAGTTACTTGAAATAAAAAAAGAGGTGAAAAAATTTCACCCTAATCCCGATTTTGCTTTAATAGAAGAAGCATTTTATTTTTCAAAAAACGCACACAAAACCCAAAAAAGAAAATCGGGAGACCCTTATTTTATTCACCCTTTAAGTATTGCAAAAAAAATGGCAAAAGACGGGCTTGGAGAAATAATTATAAGCGCAGCACTTTTACATGATGTAATCGAAGATACAAAAACAACCGAAAAAGAAATAATAGCCCTGTTTGGAAAACGAATTTACAATTTAGTAAACGGAGTAACAAAATTAGACAAAATTTCATTTAACTCACGACAAGAACATTCTACAGCTACAATAATAAAAACAATTCTTGCAGCATCAAAAGATATTAGAGTTTTAATAATAAAACTTTATGATAAATTACACAACATGCAAACAATTAAATTTCTTTCAAAAAATAAACAACATCAAATCGCAAGCGACGTTCTTACAATCTATGTTCCATTAGCACACAAACTAAACATGCATTCTTTAAAAATAGAATTGGAAAATTTAGCATTTAGCATAATCAATCCAAAAAATTATAAAAAACTAAAAAAAGAAATAAAAAAATTACAAATAAAAAAAGCAATTGAAATAAAAGAAACAATTAAAGAAATAAAAAATAATTTTCCTAAAGAAAAATTAGAATTTAAAGAAGTAACCAAATCTATCTATTCTTACCATACAAAAATGATTGCGCAAAATAAACAATTATCTGAATTAAATGATACACTAATATTAATTGTTTTAGTGGAAAATTATTTTGAATGTTATGAAATAATGGGTAAAATTCATTCAATATTCACCCCAATCCCATTTAAAATAAAAGACTTTATTGCTATTCCTGAAAACGGGCTTTACAAATCATTACACACTCAAATAATTGGACCTTTTAAAAAACCAATAAAAATTTATATTGAAACAAAAGAAATGCATGAAATTGGAAAAAAAGGAATTGTTTTTAAACTTAGAAAAAACGGACATACAATTACAAAAATTTCAAAAGAATTTTCAAAAATAAAAAAACCCGCAATAAAAAATCAAAAAGAACTTGCAGACTCAATGAATCTTAATTTTTATAATAAAACAATGATTGTATTTTCAACAGAAGGAAAAATCGTTGATTTACCACAAAACTCAACTGTACTTGATTATTCTTTTTTTACCGAAGAAAAATTAGCAAATCGAACCGCGAGAGCAAAAGTTAATGGAAAAATAGTGCCAATTTGGACAAAATTAAATACAGGCGACCGAATAAAAATAATCCATTCACAATACTCCAACCTTAATTCAGGTTGGCTTTGTTTTACAAAATCAAGCAAAGTACAAAAAATAATAAAAAATAAACTAAGTTTAACTAATAATAAAAAAGAAAACAAAGACTTAATAAAAATTAAAATAGATGCGGTAGATAAACCAAAACTATTACTAAAACAAATAGCTTTACTCTCAAAAAATAACTTAGATATGGAAACGACGATTTGCAAAATGTACAATGACAATACTACTTGTTACACTGAATTTTTTATAAGAGACAAAGGGATTAAAAATTTACAAAAAGTTATTAAAAAATTAAAACAATTACCCGAAACACTAAAAGTTACAGTTAATTATTTTAAATAAAAAAAATTATTCAATAATAATTGCGGGTTTTAAAGGAAAAGCTTTCTGTGCCTTAGGGTCTTTTGCTTTATTTGCATCAAGGATTATTGTTTCACAACCAAGTGTTTTAGAAAGAATATCTTTAGAATCACTTAACAACTTAAATTCATTAACTTTTGAAATCGATTTTAAATCGTGAAATTTTTGCAACAGTATTTTGATAAATCCTTGAACTTCTTTACTGTGATTTTTTGCTTCAGGAACCCCCATTGCGATTTTCATTGCAGAACCAAAAGCGGGTTTTTTTTCAAAAGAAACAATTTTTTCCATTACTACCCACTTCCAATTAGGAGTAACACAAATAGTTACTTTTTTTGGAACGCTAATTTTTGCAAGTTGTTGAATATGACAAACATCTTCTTTTATCAATTGAATCATTTTTTCAGTAGCTTCAGCATCAGAATCGATTAATTTTTCATTAAATTCTGGCCAACTGGCTAAAGAAACAAATCCCTTCCCTCCAAGCAATGCAAATAATTCTTCAGCAAGGTGAGGAGTAAACGGAACAAGCATTTTTGCAATAGCTTCAAGAGTAAATCCTAAAACACTTTTATCAATATTTTCAGATTTATTAACAAAATTAACAAGTTCCATAATTGAAGAAATCGCAAAATTAAACTTATACTCTGCAATTTGTTCAGATACTTTCTTTATAGCACTATGTGTTTTGCTAAGCATTAACCTCTCTTCAATTGAAAGATTTTTCTTAATCTTTGAAACCTCGGCATCTTTACTTTTAGTTTCAAATAATAAATTTACTTTTTGCAAAAATTTATGAGAAGCTTCTACTCCTTTATCAGTCCAATCCATTTCTGATTCAGGGTGTGAAGCAAATAAAATAAATAATCTAATTGTATCTGGTCCAAAATCTCCCATTACTTCAGAAGGATCAACAGTATTACCAAGACTCTTAGACATTTTTACTCCTTCTTTCAAAACCATCCCCTGAGTTAAAAGTCTTTCAAAAGGCTCATCAATACTAACAAAACCCTCGTCCCTTAGAACCTTAGTAAAAAATCTAGCGTAAAGTAAATGCAAAATCGCGTGTTCTATTCCGCCAATATACTGATTAACAGGAGCCCAATAATCCACTGCTTTTTTATCAAAAGGAGCACTTGTTGATTTAGGTGAAGTGTACCTTAAAAAATACCAAGAAGAATCAACAAAAGTATCCATAGTATCAGTATCACGCTTTGCCAAACCCCCACACTTTGGACATTTAGCATTAACAAAATCTTTTACTGTTTCTAATGGATTTCCCCCAGTAGAAAAATCGGCTAATTTTGGATCAGGTAACTCAACAGGCAAATCTTTTTCAGGAACTGGAACAGAACCACACTTATCACAATAAATGATCGGGATCGGTGTTCCCCAAAATCTTTGACGGGAAATAAGCCAATCTCTTAATTTATAATTAATTGTTCTTTTTCCCCATTTATTTTTTTCAAGCCATTTAGAAATTTTTAAAATTGCCTCTTTATTAGGCAATCCATTAAATTCACCTGAATTAACAAGAACACCATCATCAGTAAAAGCCTCAGCCATATCCTGAGAATTAAGTTCTTTACCCTTAGGAGAAATAACTACTTTTTTTTGTAACCCGTATTTTTCAGCAAATTCAAAATCTCTCTGATCATGAGTAGGTACAGCCATCACTGCCCCAGTACCATAATGAGCTAAAGCATAATCCGCAACAAAAATTGGGCAAACTTCATTATTCACAGGATTAATAAAATATTTTCCAATGAACAAACCATTTTTTTCTTTTCCTTCAGCGGTTCTTTCAATTTCCGTTTTTTTAGAAACTTCTTTAATAAAATTTTTAACTTCTAATTCATACTCAGTTCCTTTAACAAGCTCCATTACCATAGGGTGCTCGGGAGCAAAAACTAAATAAGTAATTCCAAAAACGGTATCAGGACGAGTAGTAAAGGTTGAAATTACTTTATCGGAATCTTTCACTTTAAAAAATATTTCTATACCCTGGCTTTTTCCAATCCAATTCTTTTGCATTGTCTTTACTCTTTCAGGCCACTCTTTTAATTTATCCAAATCAGCAAGGAGCTCGTCAGCATAAGCAGTTATTTTGAAAAACCATTGATCTAAATTTTTTTCAATTACGTCTTCATCACCATGACGCCAACATTTACCATTAACAACTTGTTCATTAGCAAGAACAGTATGACACTTTTCACACCAATTAACTGAAGATTTTTTTTTGTAAGCCAAGCCTTTTTTTAACATTTTTAAAAAAATTAATTGATTCCACTTGTAATACTCAGGAATACAAGTAGCAATTCGCCTATCCCAATCATAACTATACCCAAGTTCTTTCAATTGGCGAACCATATCATCCATTCGTTTATAAGTCCACTCTTTCGGGTCGGCATTGTGGTCAATCGCAGCATTTTCCGCAGGCAAACCAAAAGCATCAAAACCCATAGGATACAAAACATTGTAACCATGCATTCTTTTGAAACGCGCAATACAATCACCAATAGAATAATTTCTAGCATGCCCCATATGAAGCTTACCACTTGGATAAGGAAACATTTCAAGAACATAATATTTTTCTTTTTTAGAATCTTCATTAACCTTGAAAATTTCTTCTTCTCCCCATTTCTTTTGCCATTTCTTAGCAATCTCGTTTAAATCAATACCCATACAAAAAACACCATTAAAAATATTTATAAACTATTCAAGCCTCTTTTTAAATCCCTCAAGATCTTTTAAAAATCTTTTAATTGTATTAGGTAAATTTTCAAGCTGAGTAGAAAAAGTATTAGCAACCATTAAAAGCAATTCCGAACCAGAAGCACTTATTTTTTCTGAAGAACTCAAAACCAAATCAATTTCTTTATTACCTTTCTTAACTGCTTTCTTTCCTTTTTTCCATTTAGAAAAAAGTTCTTCTGCTCTAGCAGGAATTAATTCTGGTTCAACACCCAGCAAATCAGAAACTTCTTTTAACAAATTTTCTATCCCCGCTTCTTCTTTAACTGCGGCTTTTCCAGCAGTATAATTAATTCTAATTATCCCATCCTGAACTTTAGTAGAATTAATAATTTTTAATTTTTCAAGTTCGCCTAAATTATTTGCATGAGTTCCACCACAAGCTTCAACATCAGAACCGATTTTAATAATTCTTAAATTTCTACCTGGAACAAAACCCCCCTGGTAAATATGCATTCCATACTTATCCTCTGCAGTTTCACGGGGTAAAATTTCACTTTCAACTTTAAGTTTTTTATTTATTTTTTCATTAGCACAATCCTCAATTTGTTTCAATTCTTTTTCGCTTAATAAATCATAATGAGAAATATCAAGTCTTCCTTTTTCAAGAGTTTTAGAAGCACCTGCTTGCCAAACATGAGGCCCAAGAATTTCAAAAGCACATAAATTAACAAGATGGGCTGAAGAATGATGTTGCATTAATTGTTTTCTTCTTTCAAAATCAATTTTTCCATTAACCTTACCCCCAACTTTAAAATTATTACTTTCAAGTTTATGTAAAATAATTTCCCCCTGTTTAAAAACTTCAACAACTTTTACTCCTTCTAAAAAACCAGTATCATGAATTTGTCCACCTGAAGTAGGATAAAAAGCAGTTCTATTAAGTGCAACAAGATTTTCTTTTGACCAAACAATTTCAGCATCAAAATCGATTAATTTCCAATCCTCAAAATAAAGAATCTCAGTACTTGAAACATTGTCTAAAGAAAATAATTCTTTCTTTTTAGTAGAAACTTTATGCTCCTTTTTATCATGTTTTTCAGCAACAATAGAATAAAAATCATCAGGAACATCAATGTTTTTTCCTTGTACTAAAGCTTCTTTTTTTACTTGCTCAGGCCTTACTCCTTGAGTATCATAAATTTCAGCAAGAGTTGAAACAGAAATACTATTTTCTTTTTTCAAAAGATTAGCAATAATTTGTTTTGAACGTTTTTTATTTTCTAAAAACTTTTTCTTTTCAGATTCAAGAATAACCGAAACATCCTCAATTTTTTCACTTAACTCAGGATACATTGGCTTCAAAAATTTAGCATGCATTTCTGCTAAATCAACTAAATCAATATCCCACTCATAATCATCAATAAAACCTAATGCTCTCCTAATAATAATTCTAAGATTATAACCCCCTCCAACATTAGAAGGTAATGCTCCATCATTCAAAGCAACAAGAGCCGCACGAGAATGTTCTCCAACACTATAAATTGCCGCAAGAGGCAGAATATTTTCTTTCAATTCTTTAACCTCAATAGAAAGTTCTTTTGAAATACTACTCCAAACTTTTTCAATATCGTCAGTTTCATCAACATTTAATAAAGCAGAATAAGGCAAAAATCTTTGCATTAATTTTTCATCGGGTTTATACCCAGTGGTTTGATAAAGCTTTTTTGCTACTGTCGGAAAAGTTGTTTCATAAGAATTACTTTTTCCAGTAGTAAGCCAAGGAACTCGCTCATGCCCTTGCCCCATATCTAAAACTTTTATATCCAGTTCTTTATAACCAGAATCAGTTTGTTCATATTGCATATAAACTTGATTACCAATTTCCATTCCTCTAGAAAAAAATTCCATACACGGCCCAAAAGTTCCACCACCAGCCCAAGCATCCTCATGAACAATTAATTCTTCTTTAGGAATACCCATTCCATTAGTAATCCAATCAAAATATTCGCCCCAATATTTTTCCATATCATAATTTTCTTTTTTTTCAAAATAAAGTTGACCAAGCATATCAAAACAAACATAATGTGAACCAGTAACTCCAACATTATCAATATCATTAAAACGTAAAGAAAGCTGAGGAATAATTACTGCATTACTCTTTGGTTTTATTTCTCCTTTAACAACATAAGGTTGAAAAGGATAAACTGAAGCACCAACCCAATACACATCAGGCCTCCATCTAGCAACAACAGGATAACGCTCATACTCATAATAGCCAAGTTTTTTGAAATAATTCTTAAAAGCAGTCCAAGTTTCTAAATAATCAAAACCTTTTTTGGTAGGTGGATTGCCAATAAAGGAATAACCCCCACAACAAGTAGAATCGCCACAAACAGTTCTTTCAGAATCAAGACTCCAAAAAAACTTTCCGCAGTTTTTACATTTATTTCTTTGAAAACCTTTAGACTTAATTACACCAACAGGATAATTCTTATCCGACTCAGAAGAAGCTTTAACCTTAAACTCTGCTTTGATTTCTTTATCAGTTTTCATGATAAAACTGAGTTAAAAAAGGTTTTTAAGGGATAAGACAACAAAAATAGATTATTTTATTTTAACTTGAAAATTAATTTCTTTCTTTTTACTAACAAAAAAAGTTTTCTTTCTTTTTTGCTTTTTTTACATAAAATTCTTTTCTTTTCCCCTGAATAAGTCTTTCTTTTTCCCCAGGGTTTTTCTTTCTACTAGAAAGAAAAAGGCTGAGCAGCAGGCCATAAGCCGCCTTCTGTTCTGACCAAAATCATTAACAAGAAGATTTCTGTTTCTTTCGAAACTGGTCGCGTCAGCATTCGACTTAGCGTCACAAAGGACTTGCACCACTGGAGGCACGTTTCATCCCCAAAGGGTATCGTTTCTGTTCCACCAGACCACCTCTCGGTGTTTTGTGTTGCGTGGGTGGGCGGACTTTCCTCAGTTCACGAAGAACCGATAGCTGACCACCTGCTACTCATATTAATTGGCCCTTTTAGTGTTTTTAAAGGTGACGAAAAGGTTTTTTAGGGAAAAAAACAATGATTATGTTATGCATAAACCAATAAATGGACATTCAAAAAAGAAACGTACTCAAAAAGAAAAAGAACGCGCAAGAAAAATAGAAGTAACTAAAGTGAAAATTGCTCGAAGAAAGCGAGTTAATGCAACCTCCTTTTTTCAAAGAAATTTAATTGCCTATGCATTAAATAACCGAAAAGCGAAATTTGAAGAATGTTGGAATCATGCAACAATAGAACTAGAAAAAGTAATGAACAAACCAAATAGAATTTATGAAAGCCATTTTACAGCTGCAAATTATAACAATGTATTAAAAACTTTGAATAAAAATATGTATAATTATAGAAGAATATTAGCAAGTGAAAGAAGAAGAAATGAAACTCCCCAACAAAGAATTAAAAGAAAACTAAAAGAAAGCGGAATTAATTCTATTACTAATCCTCAAACATTTAGAGCCGCACAACAAGTAGAAAAAGAATTTATTACACTTCTAAAAATAAGAGACCCCTCTTGGGAAGATATTCGAACAATTCAAAGAAGAGCAGGGGAAAAATTTAATTTACATCCAAATCAATCAACTAAATTAATTAAATGGCTTTTTTCTGAAAATAGACTAAAAAATCAATCAATAGTCCAAATAAGATTAAGAAAAGAATATGAAAAACATAGAAATGGCAGACCTGAAAAATTAGCATTTAAAATAGAAAATCGAATGGTGCCAGATGAACAAGGACTTAAAATTGGCAGAGGTAGAGTAACACGAATTACAATCCGTTCTCCCAAAAAAAAATAATCCAAAAAAATACTGATGTTTAAGAAATTAAAAACATGCTTCTTTTTTCTTTTCGCCAACATTTTATTTTTTCTTCGCAAGAAAAAAGAAAATGTTGAAATACTGATGTTTAACAAATGAAAAAATCACTTCAAAAAAAAGTAATTAGTCATGCATTGGTATGAAACCCGATTTAAGAGTCCTCTCAAGCCTTTAGTATTAGTGAGCTTAATTTCTCGCGAAAGCTTGAAACTTACACTCCTAACCTATCAACCCGGTCTTTTACCGGAGCTTTCGTCCCTAGCCCTTTACTTTTTACAGAAAAGGTTTCAGGAACGAGTGTCTCTTTTTAGGGGCTTCTTCGAGCTTAGATGCTTTCAGCTCTTATAAGCTATGGCGTAGCTACCCAGCGATGCCTTGTCAGACAACTGGTTAACCAGTGGCCACGAAGCGCCGTTCCTCTCGTACTCAGCGCTCCTTCCCCTCAGACACTCAACAACTCCAATAGATAGTAACCAAACTGGCTCGCACCGTTCTTAACCCAACTAACGTTCGGTTTTAATCAGTTAACACCTGCACCCTTGGCCGCTTATGCACGGCCAGGATACCAAGAGACGACGGCGAGGTCGCAAACCGCGGGGTCGATGTGAACTCTCACCCGCGACCACTCGGTTACCCCCAGGGTAAGTTCACTGTTAGACCAGAGTGCCACTTAGGCACTACTGACGTTCGCTAAACCCTTCTTTCGAATCCACGAAACTTGCTATGTATTTCATGGTCAAGCATGCTTTTACTTTTGCATTCTACGGAGAATTTCTGACTCTCCTGAGCATACCTTAGGGCGCCCCTGATACATTTTCAGGGGCGTGCCACCCCAGCCCAACCACCAAATCAAATGCTGTTCCCTTTTACAGGTAAAGCGGTGCGGTTTTCAAAGGATGGTGTTCCATTGTTGCTCCATAATTCCTAGCGAAATTACTTCGACGCTCCCATCTACACTCCACATTAAAAACTGCACCACAACATCAGACTGTGGTAAACCTCCGTGGGGTCTTCTCTTCCCATTGGAATTCCGCGGCATATTCACCGCGCAGCGAGTTCATCAGGCCTCTATTTGGGACAGCGGGAATCTCGTTACTCCGTTGGTGCAAGCCGGCAATCAACCGGCAAGGTATTACGCTACCATAAGAGCCTCAGAGTTAGGCCCGCTCTTTACCAGCGCTTAGTTCCCTTGGACAGGAGTTTCACGTACTGGCAGTGAGCAGGAGTCAGCGACTATACAAACCATTACTGGCTAGCAGTCACCTGTGTTTTTGATAAACAGTCGGACTCCCCTTGTTATTGCAACCTGCAATCTGCATTGCAGGCACCCCTTATACCTAAGATACAGGGCTATTGTTGCCGAATTCCCTAAATAGAGTTAATCCCTGAGACGTCTAGGCCTTCTCAGCCAGGGGCACTTTTCTCGGTTCTTGGTACGATCATGTAAAATCCTTTGTGTTTCCATTTTCACGGACTCCAGACCTTGAGTTTAGATTGCTCCTGTTCCCAACTTTACTCCGCTTCTCGCCATTACGGCTCTCCACGGACTTATATTGGTTAAACCACGCGACAGCGTGGCAAACTCTAGTCCAAAGTGTCTGAAAACACACTATCGTTGCCGAAAATGTATTTACATGGTACGCGAATATGAACGCGTTTCCCTTTCGGTTAATCCGTGTTACGGTTAACCTTAGGATCGACTAACCCTTAGCTAATGATTAGCGCTAAGGAACCCTTGCCCTTTCGACGGAGAGGATTCTCACCTCTCTATATTATTACTAGCCCGAGGATCCATATCTCTAACAGATCCACAAGAAATTACTCCCTTGCTTCTACTCTATCAGAGCACCATCCTACCAAAGCGCATTTACAAAATGCGTTCCCAGGTATCGGCAGCAGATTTGAGCCCAGCTTATTTTCAAGGCCCTTCACCTAGATGTGTGAGCTGTTACACTTTCTTTAAAGGATGGCTACTTCTAAGCCTACCTCCACATTGTTTTAGGAAAAGGACACTTTTCGTGATTAACACTTAATCTGCATTTATGGGCCTTAACCTGAGTCTGGGTTGTTCCCCTTAAGGACATGAGGCTTACCCCACATGCCCCGACTCCTTGCTTCTACGGCAATTGCAGATTCGGAGTTTGACAAAAAAGCTACCAATTTCTTGGCAGTACTTCTTAATCAGTATCTCTACCCCACAATCAGCCTCCACAAGGGCAAGCCTAAGAGCTTCTTCGGATGGAGCCTGCTATCACCAGATTCGAATGGCATTTTACTCCTATTCCCATGTCACCCGAGTAGTTGGACTAACAACGGTTGCGGTCCTCCATCCCCCGGTAGGGGGACTTCAACCTGCACAGGAATAGATCATCTGGTTTCAGGTCTGATGTCTGTGACTTGAGCACTATTCATACTCAACTCCTCATACCACGAAGGTACTGTGAGTTCTTGCTTTCGCTACGGCT
>Ga0307928_10000597_pt1 | contig 27300 bp, 30 predicted proteins | sample AceLakmetagen232_FD_201815 | JGI IMG/M metagenome (GOLD analysis project Ga0307928, IMG submission 201815) | Saline water microbial communities from Ace Lake, Antarctica - #232 | ecosystem: Environmental > Aquatic > Non-marine Saline and Alkaline > Saline | place: Antarctica: Ace Lake... | reverse complement strand
TTGCTGAAGGTTTGGCGATGCAGGACATTGCTAACGGCGAAGGAGTTTGTTTTATAGACCCACACGGAGACGCTATTGAACATATTTTAGAGAGAATTCCCAAAAATAGAGTAGAAGATGTTATTTTATTTGACCCAGCTGATTTAACAAGACCCTTAGGGTTAAATATGTTGGAATATGATTCTCCAGAACAAAAAACTTTTGTGATTAATGAGATAATGAATATTTTTGACAAACTTTATGATTTAAGGCAGACAGGAGGACCTATGTTTGAACAATATTTTAAAAATGCTTGCCATCTAATAATGGATGACCCAGCTTCGGGGTCTACTCTATTAGAGGTTCCTAAAGTATTGGCTGATGAAGATTTTAGAAAATATAAGCTATCAAAGTGCAAAACGCCAGTAGTAAAAGAATTTTGGGAAAAACAAGCGCTGAAAGCTGGAGGGGAGGCTTCTTTACAAAATATGGTACCATATATTACTAGTAAATTGACTCCATTTCTGACAAATGAATTTATGAGACCTATTATTGCTCAACAAAAAAGTAGTTTTCAATTCAGAGAAGCTATGGATGGGCAAAAAATTATTCTAGCTAAATTATCTAAAGGGAAAATTGGGGAAACAAACGCTTATTTATTGGGTATGATTATTATCGGCAAAATTCTAATGTCAGCTTTGTCTAGGGGAGATATGCCAGAAGACAAAAGAAAAGATTTTTATTTATATGTTGATGAGTTCCAAAATTTTTTAACAGATAGTATGCAAATTATTTTATCTGAAGCGCGAAAGTATCGTTTATGCTTGACTATTGTTCATCAATACATAGGACAATTGATTAAGAGCGGTGATACAAAATTCAAGGATTCTATTTTTGGTAATGTAGGAACCAAAGTTGCTTATAGAGTAGGAGTTGATGATGCTGAAGTTTTAACTAAAGAATTCTCGCCAGTATTTAATGAGTATGATTTCTTGAATATGGCCAAATATAATGCTTTTGTGAAGCTTTTAATTGATAATGCTAACCCTCCTGCATTTAATATGGCTGCTGTGCCTTTTAATGAAGTTCCAGGCGTTCAACCCGCTAATCCCGAATCTGCTAGACTTGTTAAGGAATTATCGCGTTTGAAATATGGCAAAGATAAAAATATCATAGAGAATGAAATTATAAAGAGATCTAGGTCATTAATAAATTAAAGAATTTATGGTTATTTACAGAAAATATAGACCCAAAAATTTTAGAGAAGTGATTGGGCAGGAAAATATTATTCGTATTTTGGAAAATGAGATTAAAACAGACAAAGTTGCGCATGCTTATTTATTCACTGGACCACGTGGATTAGGGAAAACTACCACCGCTCGTTTAATGGCCAAAGCAGTGAATTGCTTGAACAGAAAGAAGGGTCAAAGCGAACCCTGCAATAAATGTGTCGTTTGTTCTTCGGTTAATGAAGGACGTTTCGGCGATTTGATTGAGCTAGATGCGGCTTCTCAAACTGGAGTAGATAATGTCCGTGAGAATATTATTTCATATAGTCGTATACCTCCAGTTATAGGCAAATACAAAATTTTTGTGATTGACGAAGCGCATATGCTTTCAAAATCGGCTTTTAATGCCCTTTTGAAAACATTAGAAGAACCGCCATCTTATGTTATATTTATTCTAGCTACTACTGAGGTTCATAAAATACCAGATACAATTATTTCTCGTTGTCAAAGGTTTAATTTTAAAAAAGTTGCTTTAGAAAAAATTGTTGATCGTTTAGGCAGGATAGCCAAAGCAGAGAAGGTAAAGATTGGCAAAAAAGTACTTCAATCTATTGCAGTTCGTTCCGAGGGTTGTGTGCGTGATGCTGAAAGTTTGTTTAATCAAGTATTTGCCATAGGTGGCAAGGAAATTACATTAGAAGAAGCTTCTCTTGTTATTCCGCCCGCGCAGACTAATTTGATGATGGATTTTTTGAAAATGATATTTGAAAAAAAAGATAGCAAGGCAGTAGCTTTGGTTAATAATTTAATCAATGATGGAGTTGATTTAGAGCAATTTGTTAGTGATTTAATATCCTTTTTGAGAAAACTCATTTTAATAAAAATAGAAGCAATCAATGATGATTTATATTGGCAACAAGACCAATCAGATATAAAAGAAGTAGAGAAACTTGCCAAAAGCGTTGATTTAAAAAGATTAATAGAAGTTATTGAAGGATTTATTAGGACTAAAGCTCAATTTGGTTATAGTCCCATTCCTCAGCTCCCAATTGAATTAGCCGTTCTCAAACTTTGTGTGTAAATATTTTTGGGAGGTCATCTAATGGCAGGATACATGGTTCTGGACCATGGCATGATGGTTCGAATCCATCCCTCCCAGCCATGCTAAGCGTGAAGCTAAATTTAGGTTCGCCGAGTCATCCGACTCGGCGCCAGGTCGAATGACCTAGCGAATCCCTACCCCCGAGCCAATCGACAAATTTATATTTTTATTGATTAATGAATTAATTATTCATTTAATATATGAATGTATTAAAATTTTTAAACAAAGATGAAATAAAAAAAATATTTGATTCTGAGAGTATTTTCGTTATTGAATATCTTTTAAGAAAGGTTCTTTTTTCTCAACCAGAACTTTTACCAAAACAAAACAATCATAACATACAAATAACTAAAGAGTTTTTAGAACAATGGGTCGCTCAAGGATTAAATTGGGAAATTGTTGGATATGGCAATTATCCAATAGATGTTTATTCTAAGCTATTAAAAGTTGGAGCTGATGTCAAATTTGTTTCAGCAACCGTAGATGATGATAATAACTTTACAAATAAACAATCAAATGAAACTTCTTTGGGTCAAAATTTTAAGGATACTGGCAGGGAATTAGATCAAGCTTTTGCCAATGAAGATTTTACTAAAATCTTAAAAGGATGGAAAAGTATATTGAAGAAAAAAATAGATAGACCAATTAAAGACTATCGTTTAAGGATAATATATTATTTTATTTTTATTAGGGGAGGTAATTCAATTAATCTCGCTATAGCAAAAGTAGATAAATTAAAAATTAAAAATCTTAAAGTATCAAAAACAACAAAAACTTCAGCATTTATAAATGGATTTATTGACAGTAAATACGGAAATGCAAAGATATATAAGAGTAAAAAAAGAATGGAATTAAGATGTTTCCCTAAAAATATCGAGAAAGATAATTTATTGATTAAATGGAATTTTAAAAATCTTCTAATCAATTCTGGTATAAATTTACGCAAGTTAGTTAAAAATAGGATTAAATTTAATTCTCACGTTAAGAAAGAAATCAATAATTTTCTTAAATTTTTATAGCTTTTTTTATTTGTTTCGCTATTCTTTCTATAACTGTTACAGTAACTGAGTTGCCAATTTGTTTATATAAAATAGAGTCAGCCAATTTAGGTAATTTATAGCTTTTGGGAAATCCTTGCAATAAAGAGCATTCTTTAGGAGTCAACTTTCTGATTCCTTTTTTGTCTTTTATAATAGGGACGTTATGTCCACCTGTTCCCATATTTGCGGTAAGAGTTGGACAGAGTCCTTTTTTATTTTCCCTAACATATTTCCTACGCCATTGATATATTTTTCCTTGAGTGTTTACGTCTTTTTTTATTTTTTCATAAAGAGGTTTTCCGTTGTAATAATACTTTTTATCAATTTTATCCCCTAATATATCAGTGATTTTAGTTTTTAGTTTAATTTTTTCAGGAAATTCAAAGTTTTTATAGTGTTTGTATTCTCTAAATCCAACTATATATATTCTTTCACGGTTTTGAGGAACACCCCCATATTCCATACTATTTAGAACTTTTGTTTTTATATGATATCCAGTGTTTTCTAAAGTTTTTAGAATAATTTTAAATGTTTTTCCATTATCGTGATTTTTCAGGTTTTTGACATTTTCAAGCAAAAACCCTCTGGGTTTTTTGGATTTAATTATCCTAGCGATATCAAAAAATAAATTACCTCTTTTTTTATCTTCAAAACCTTTTCTGTACCCTGCTATTGAAAAAGCTTGACAAGGAAATCCAGCAAGCAAGAAATCAAATTCAGGCAAATCTTCAATTCCGATTTTTCTTATATCTTCAACAATTAATTTTGATGTTTTAAAATTTAAATCATAAGTATTTTTACAAGTTTTTTCAAAATCATTTGCAAATACTGTTTCAAATCCTGCCTTTTCAAAACCTAATCTTATTCCTCCTATGCCTGCGAACAAATCTAAGGTTCTATATTTATCTTTTTCATAATGTAAATTTCTGATTACGTTTATAACAATACCCCTGATTTCAACTTCTTTTCTGTAAAGAGGTAACATCGTTTGATTTGCTGGTTGTAACCTGAATCTATTTTCCTCTTTATATATTTTTTTAAGAGTAGCTTCATTGTCATCAATGATTGCAACAACAGTTTGTCCGTTTTCAGCGACTGATTGTTTCTTTATAACAACCATATCTCCGTCAAATATCCCTTCTTCAATCATACTATCACCTTTGACTTTCAGTGAAAAATATTTTCCATTAGGATCAAGTCCTTTAGCTGAAATTGCGATGCTTTCTTCCAATTGTTCAATTGCTTCAATTGGTTGCCCAGCGGCAATAGTTCCGACAAGAGGAATTTTAATCAATTCGTCTTTTTCTTTTAATTCTATGCCACGAGTAAGTTTATTGTTTTTTATTAGAAATTCTTTATTGATTAGCGTTTCAATGTGTTGGTGAACAGTTGAAAGCGCGGAAAGTTTAAAGCGTTTTCTTATTTCATCAAAAGTAGGGGAGATACCCTTTGTTTTTATGTAATTTTCAATATAATCGTAAATTTGTTTTTGTCTTTTTGTTAGTGTTGCCATAAGCGTTGACATGTTTAGGTACTTATTATATAATATAATTATACCGAAAGTTTACCGAAGAGACAATAAGAGTTATCCACAGAATAAAAAATTAATTGAGAAATAAAATGTTTTATCGTTTACCTAATAACAAAAAATTAGATAAAAAAGGAATTTGGATAGGGATGACTGATGATAATATTTTTAATCATCATTTTTTAGATATTGAAAACGGGAAAGTGAAGTTTGTCTCTGAGGAATTTGATATAGAGCCAGACAGAATTTTGAAAAAAATTAGAGCTAAATTAAATCAGAGGTATTTTGAAATTCCCAAAATCTCAGAGAAGGAGAGACATTTATGGATGAAAGAATTTGTTGACATGATGATAGGAGAGAAGAGGTTATTGAATAAATTGAATTTTATCTTGAGCAAAAGCCGAAGTTTTCAGCCTTTTGAGAGCGTTCTCTATGGTGATAAAAGTGGTTGGATTTGGGGTTGGGTACAAAACAAAATATTTGATTTAGCTGAAAAAGTTGATGAGTGGTTAGATGAAATTAATATTGAAGTAAAAGAAGAATGGGAGTATGATGACGATTGCCCTCTTTGCCAACTATTAAAAAAAGCTGACGAAACAGGGAAAAATCCGACATTCAAAGAAACTAAAGACGCTTTTTCAAAAGCGAATAAGGGAAGAAAATTAAGCAATTAAAAAAAAGGCGTCAGGTACTTTTTTTATCTAACCCGACCGACGTGGGTCAAAAATCGTTTAAAATATATTTAACAAATTTAAAACTACTTATGTTTAAAGTAGTTAAAATTAGAAACTTATCTCGGTGACCCTTTTGATTTGCGGAGATTTTTTTAAAACAGAAAATTTATGTCTACCAAAGAATTAAAAGAAGAAAAACAAGAGGAATCTTCAGATATATATAATACTTCGGCAGATGATTTTACGAATCGCAAACAAGATGCCTTATCGATGAAAAATAAAGATAAGGTAAGAAGATTTTTAAAGGGAATAGGTCTTGGTTTCTTATATGTTGGTGGGGCATGGTTTGGGTGTTTATTAAATGTTGTGCGTTTCATGTTTGTAGGAGGAGCTGTAATAGCTATTATTGGCGTAGCGATTTCTTTGATTTTTGGTGGTTCCATTTTTTTTGGTATAATTTTATTGCTTATTGGGACTCCAATAGTTTTCGGTATTACTTCGTTTCTTTTCGATTTGGTTTTTGGCATTTTTTTCCAATTTTTTATTTTTGGGTTATTCTTAGCAATAATCTCTGGAATTATCTGGTTGGTTCTTAAGATTTTTTCACTAGACATTTCTTTTGAAAACATTATGGATAGTGCGTTGATTGTTGTTTTGTTTGGTATTTTTTTATTATTAGCTTTCTTTCTCGCGAAGGGTTTTATAGAGGCTTTTAAAAATAAAACTATTAAAATTTTTTTAAAAGAAGCATGGTTTTATATTTTATTATTATTTTTATTTTTGTGGATTTTATTTTAAATTAAAGATATGATTTTTCAAAAAATTAATTTTAAAAACTATAAATGGATATTCATTTTTATTATTATTTATATAGCGATTTATTTCATCATACCAAAATATTATTTTCATATTGAAAGTATAGACAATTATGACCAAAAACAAGTTGTTTCAATCACCTGTAATGAAATAACTGGTCACTGTAGTGTCCATATAATTTATGATAAAATAAAATAAATTTTTTATATTCGGTGCGTTAATTAGAAACGAATTTTGTTAAATTAATTTATAGCTCTTGATTAGTTATGAAAAAAAATATCAAAAACGAACAGGATAATATTTTAGCACCTTTTTCTAAAACACATAATGATTCAGATGGGTTGCCTCAAAAAGCTATCGTATTTGCTCCATTTTTATTTGGTACTGCAACAATGGCAACAAAATGGTTGCTTGAATCTATACGAGAAATTAATTTTAAAAATTCAAAAATAAAAATTACCAATAAAGCACAATGGCAGTGTTTATTAGAGTATTTGGTACTATTTTTGCATCTCGTTGATAGAAAAATTTGGGATACTTTTTCGGAAGAAGAAGTTGGAGTGAAATTAAAAAGTATTGAAAAACTCGATAAGAGAGAAATTAAAGAAGCAATGGATACCGTTAAACGAAAACGCAATTTATTCATGGATACATTAAATATCAATATAGAAAAAGGGATTATCCGGCTATATAAAAAGGCAATTGATGTTGAGCAATTTAAGAATTATTTTATCCAATTGTACGATGAGCGCCAAAAGGAATATGCAATATATGAAAAATTTTATCCCAAGAAAAATGAGGGAGCCAAAAATACATTATTTTGGGAGTTTGGGAAAAAAATTGCTAAAGTATTTAATTTAGAGATGGATATTAGAATAATAGTCGCAGTACAGGTAACTATTCCTTCTGTGCTTGATAAACTTAATTTAAAAGTACTTTTGTCTAGTATTAAAAAGCATTGAGATAAAAAATATTTATATGAAATTATCAAAATTTAAATTTAAAGACACCAAAAAAGACAATAGAGCGCTTATTGTGATGGGCGTTTTTTTATTTATCTTTATTGTTATTATCGGGACAGCTTTTATGGTTGGTGATAATGTCGCTAAATACCAAAAAAGGGCTATAGATGAATACACTTATTGGCAAGATGTTTACCCGCAAAAGATGAATTATCGTTTTGCACACGATGCTTTATTTGTTTTTTCTGAAATAGCAGATGTTGTTTATAGAGAAAATGGAAATTGGGACGTTAACAATCTTAAGGGCATTAATAACCAAGATAAAGAATTATTAAAAGAAAAGTCAGATTATTTTAAAAATGAATATTTTACAAGACTTTTTGACGCAGGATATACAATTGTCAAATGGACAGATAAGTTTCCCAATCCTTCTACGAGCGAGGCATCTATACATATATTAACAGCTATAGAGCATCTATATGATAGGGGCACTGCATTGGCAAATTTTCTTGATAAAATGATAGCATCAGAGATAATAATTGACGAATTATCCGAAGACGAAGATTTTGTTAGCTCATATCAAGAATTAGACAAAGCTACTGCTGAAATAAACCAAGCAGTAGATGTAATGCTTGCTATGAATTTTAGAGAAAGTCCTAATTTTGAGTGGATGGATGATAAGGTTAATCTTATTGATAAAATGAGAGTTTTGTTTGAGAATAAAGAAGGCAATTATTCTGATGATTTTATAACAAACAAAATGCTTTTATTAAAGGATAGTTGGGATAGTGGCTTGAGGGCAATGAAAAATAAAAATAAAAAATAATTTATGCGAGTAGAGATGAAAAATGATAAAAAATTGAGTATAAAAAATTATTTAAAAGAAATTGCTATTTTTCCCCTCGCTAACGAACACGAAGAAAGAGAGCTAGCTAAAGCTAAAGACGCAGGGGACAAAAAGGCTATTAAAGGATTAGTTAGAGCAAATTTGAGATTAGTTGTTGAGATTGCCAAGAAATTCGTTGGTTGTGGAGTATCCTTTTCAGATCTAATTCAGGAAGGAAATGTTGGGTTGCTAATGGCAGCCAAAAAATATAATTGGAAAAGGGGATATAAATTTTCTATTTATGCTACTTGGTGGATTAGACAATATATCATTAGGACCTTAAATGATGCGCGTCAACAAGAGGTAATTAGAAAAATGATATTTAAAAAGGGGGAGAGGAAGGGAAAAAGTGTCAGCTAATTTTTATTTTAATTCAGGTATATAAACATACTCATTTTGTTGAATGATAGTTCTAACGTCGTCCACGATACGGAGCCACACCCAATAATGGTTCATAGAGCGGTTATTTTTATACCCCAGGTGGGACGTTAGAACTTTTGATAATGATTTAATTGTGGTATAATAGAAATGAATCTTAAATTATTATGGCAACAATTTACGAATCAGAAAATTTTATTGTAGAATCTCGTGAAAAACCATTTGTTTCAAGAACAGATGGCGGTCATATTAGAATAAAAGTTAAAGATAGATCAATTACTGACAGAACAAAACTAACTCCAAAACAAGCCATTGAATTGATGAGATTGACAATGATAGTTGGTCATTCGTTAGAGGAATCAATGAATAAACAAGGAATTCCTGTTGTCAGGATAAATTATTACGATATGGGAAATTGGGCGTTCAAAAAAAATGAATTGCCCTATTTACATATTCATGTTTTTGGTCGTTCTAAAGATGCCAAGAAACAAGTTTTCCCGGAAGCGGTTTATTTACCTGCGAGAGAAAGTGGATTTTACGATAAATTTGAAGCACTCAACAAAGAAGATATTGGGCTAATAAAGGAATTAATTAATTCATTCTTTCAATCTGAGAAATATTCTAATTCTGTGTGGGGGCTTTCTTAAGACCAAATTTAGTGTGTCGGTATAATTTTGAAGGCAGAAGAATCTATTAACTCTACAAGAGCGGTTCGAACGTCGTTCCACTTGGAGAGCTCCAATCCAATGATCGCTTATAGAGCGGTTATTTTTTAACCCATCTCTGTTCGCTGACAGGGAGGGTCGGATATTTGAATTCTTGATGGATATTTTGATGGTGGTATAATAAAAATGTAGAAGATTAATGTTGATATAAATTAAATAATTTAAAAAATATGAAAAGAAAAATAATACTTAATTTGGCAATGAGTTTAGATGGATACATTCTTGACGATAAGGGAAAATTTGATTGGGTTAAGGGTGATGGAGACAAAAGTAATGATACTGAGAAACAATTCTCTTTCTCTGATTTTATCCGTAGTTTGGATATAATAGTAATGGGCAAAAAATCTTATCAAGATTGTACTGCTGAGGCGATGGAGATGTTTAAATCTACAAAAATTTATGTTGCCAGTTCAGAAAAATTAGAAACAAAATACGATAATATAAAATTTATCGAGGGAGATGTTGTTAATCAAATAGTAAAATTAAAAGAAGAAGATGGTAAAAATATTTGGTTATTTGGTGGAGCAGTGCTGGCAGACCAATTTATTAAAGCAGATGTTATAGATGAGTATATCGTCGGTATTATTCCAATTATTTTAGGCAGTGGTAAACCTTTGTTTTTAAAGGATAATCCTACAATAAGATTACACTTCAAAGAATGCACGGTTCAAGAAGGAGTTACTATTTCAAGATATACAAAAAGAAACTAATTATAATAATTTAAGGATTAAACTGTTGATAATTGGGGATAATATTTGTTTTTACGAAGCCTTTTAATCTTCAATAATTTTTTCTTTCATCATTACGGTATATTCTCGATTTTTAAGGATTATAATAAGATTTGAAGAGGGGAGCCACACCCAATAATCGCTCATAGAGCGATTATTTTTATACCCCAGGTGGGACGTTAGAACTTTTGATAATGATTTAATTGTGGTATAATTAAAATAAGTGATTTTAAAGAATTAAATAAATAATTAGATGAAACAAAAAACGAAAACAGCAGAAAGTATAACGCCAATGCATCCTGATAAAATTTGTGATCGAATATCAGATGCTATATTAACAGAATCATTAAAGCAGGATAAAAATAGTAGAGTGGCAATAGAAACTATTGGTGGTCATAACATCATTTTAATTATGGGAGAAATGACAACAAATGCTTATGTTGATGTTAATAAAATAGTGAAAAGAATAGTTGGTAATAAATATGGGATTATTAACAATATAGTAAGACAGTCATCAGATATAGCTCGTGGCGTAGATATCGGTGGAGCAGGTGATCAAGGAATTATGGTTGGTTATGCTTGTAACGAAAATAAAGAAATGATACCACAAGAATTATATTTGGCACGAAATTTATGTAAGTTTATTTACGACAAATACAAAGAAGACGGAAAAACTCAGATTACTTTAGTTGATGGAAAAATAGATAGTATCGTAGCGAGTTTTTGTAATGTAAGTAAAAGTGTGTTAGGTTCTTTAGTCAGAGATTGGCTCGGAACTCATTTACATCGTTTAGAAAGCAAAAATGTTGAGTTTCACATTAATCCAGCAGGAGATTGGACAATAGGTGGATTTGAGGCAGATACTGGACTAACTGGCAGAAAATTGGTTTGTGATAATTATGGACCACAAATACCCATTGGTGGAGGAGCGTTCAGCGGAAAAGACCCAAGTAAAGTTGATAGAAGTGGTGCTTATATGGCAAGAAAATTAGCAGTTGATTTATTAATAAAAAATAAAGCCAAAGAAGTATATGTTTATCTGGCATATGCTATTGGAGTAAAACAACCAGTACAGGCAACGGCTATCGTTGATGGCGTAGAAATGCCTATAATAAGTGATTGTTCTCCAAAAAATATTATTGAAAAATTAAAACTAAAAGAACAAAATTATGAAGAGGTAGCAGAATGGGGAAGTTTTGGAAATGGATTTATTTGGGATAAATTAAAAAATATATGAAATCTATATTTAGTCCATGGACATTCAATATATGGGAATTGGGAATTTTCAAAATAAGCGCAATTTCGTTTGGAATTTTTATTGGTGCGTATTTCTCAGATTTTTTTGACAATTGGTTGATCGCATTATTTATTCTTTTTCTTATTGGTTGGTTATATCTTGCTGTTACTCGGTTGAAATATCTACGAAAATTAGATAAATAATTGATTTTTAAATTCAAATTTAGCTAAACCTGGAATATAAATTTTTCCAGCCTCCATAATCTTGGTTCTAACGTCGTCCACGATACGGAGCCAAACCCATTTTAAGGCTTATTTAAGCCTTTTTTGTGTTATTGATAAAAATTTTACAGTAAGAATATTTCTTTAGAGAGATTCTTTTATCATTGTATATTTTGGCTGAAATATGCTATAATTTAAATGTATAAAGAGTATGAAAAAAAATAAAAAGAAATACATACATTTACTTGATTCTGATAAGGATGGGCTTCCAGATAAGATAGAAAGGAAATTGGGTACTGACCCTTATCATTCTGATACCGACAGAGATGGACTTTCAGATTTTGAGGAAGTTAGGCATGGATTAAATCCTTGTGGGAAAGGAACTCTTAGTGATCTTTTCATCCCCTCGGAGAGAAATCATTATAAGCCCAAAGCGCTTTGTCCTAGTCGGCTCTTTTTTTGGTTGACTAGTTCTTTAATAATTAAAATTTTGATTATTTTTTTCATTCTTTCTTTTCCTTTGGCTGCTTGGTTAACGCCTAATTTATTACGCGAAGAAAGTCAGAAAATTATTCATTTAACTAACGAATTAAGATCTCAGCAAGGGGTTGATTTTTTAAGAGAAAATGAATTGCTTAATCATGCTGCTTACAGCAAGGCTGAAGATATGATATATCAGGAGTATTTCGCTCATATTGGCCCAAATCAGCTAAAAATTGGCGATTGGCTTAAGCAAAATAATTATCAATATTTAGTAGCAGGAGAAAACTTAGCTATGGGATTTTCTGGAGCCGAAGAAACAGTAAATGCTTGGATTAAAAGTCCAACCCATTATGCCAATTTAATTGATCCCCTTTATCAAGAAATTGGAGTAGGCATGGTTTCTGGACCTTTCCAAAATATTGAAACCACTTTGGTAGCTCAGTTTTTTGCTAGACCTCAGGTTCATAAAGAAACATCACCTTTAGAGATTCTCGACTTAACGATTGAACCAGAAATAGTTTTCGACAAGACAAAAAACATTGAAGAGCCAAAAGTTAAGCCAATCAAAGAGAAGGTTGCTGAGGCAGAGATTGAAACATTAGAGGTTGTTGAGGCAGAGATTGAAACAGTGGAAGTTGTTGAAGAAAAGACGATTCCAGTAGTAGAAATTGTTCCGCTTGAAGATTTAGACGAAGAAAGAGATTCCATGGTTATACAAGAAGTATCAAGGGGAGAAGTTTTAGGGGAAGAAGTGATTATATCATTAGAAAAACCTATTTTAATATCTCCTTCTGATCAATTTTTAAACAATAAGAAAGATCTTAGTTTTAGAATTTATGCATTGGGCGCAGAAAAAGTAAGTGTCTTGTTTAATGATCAATTAATAGGTATAGCTGATTCAGATCAAAATCAAGAAAATTATTTTGATTATTTTGGTCAAAAGTTAGAAGAGGGCGAGATAACTATTCTTTTACGAGCCGAAAGAGGAGAAGAGAAAATGTTGTCATCTGCTTATATTTTAGTTAATGATTTTTCTGCTCCAAAAATTGATTTGAATAATAGTCGGGTTTGGATTGATGAACCAGAGGATGGATCAGAAAAAATTATTCTAGTTCAAGTTTCTTTAGACGGAAAAGCTAAACAAGTAATTGCTAAAATTGAAGGAATCAATATTAGCTTAACCCCTCGATTAGACAATATGCTTGAGTGGACTGGTCAAATAATTTTTTTCAAAGGAGATCAAGAATTAGCTCCAATTACTTTGCCAAGTGTGTTGGTAGAAGATTTAGCCGGGAACCAAGCTAACTATGATTTAGAATGGGAAAATTTGAAACCAGCTAAAACTTCACTTTTTGAACAATATTGTTTAAAGAAAAAATATCCTTCTAAATATTTAAAACTGATTTTGAATTTGGGCTCTTGGTTTTATAAAATTTTATTATTTATTTTAATTATAACTTTAACGCTTAATATTTTTATACAAATAAAACATCAGAATATTAAGATTATTTTAATTAGTTTAGGAGGAATCATTCTTTTAATTATTTTTCTTTTAATTTAATAAAAATAAAAATTATGAAAAATTTAAAATTTTTTAGAATAGTTATTTTAGCTCTTTTTATTATTAGCAATTTTGCAATAAGCACCCATTCTCAGGTAACTTGGGCGAGCGATTTTGACTTAATGGTTACGAAGGATTCAAAATTCAGTGATTCTATCTCTGCCACAATTAATAAATTTCCATCTTTTGAGAGTAATCAAGATTCTTTAATAGATTCTACGCCGATTACATCGGACATATCTTCCAAGCACGCTTCATCTGAAAAGTCATCGTCTGATTTAAATACCAAAGAACAAGCGATTGAAAGTATTTCTTTTAGTCATCCTATGGCTGAGCTATTTAATCTTCCTTCTAATCCAACTACATCAACCTCTATTGATATTGTTGTCGGAGGAGATGACGTTGTTGCCTATAAATATCGTTTAGATACTAATGATTGGAGTAATGAAATTTTAGTTAGTGAACATATTCTAGTTAGTGATCTATTTTTGGGCTGGCATTTTTTGGAAGTAATTGGACGAGATGCAGCTCATAACTGGCAGACTGAAAATATTGGTTATGCTTGGCAAATCATTGAAGCTAACCCTAACTATCCTATGGCCGAGCTATTTAATCTTCCTTCTAATCCAACCACATCAACCTCTATTGATATTATTGTCGGAGGAGATGACGTTGTTGCCTATAAATATCGTTTAGATACTAATGATTGGAGTAATGAAATTTTAGTTAGTGAACATATTCGGGTTAGTGATTTAGTGTTAGGCCAACACCTTTTAGAAGTTTTAGGCAAAAGTAATGAAAATGTTTGGCAAGAAAATCCCACTACCTATAGCTGGCAAATCATTGAAGCTAACCCTATTTATCCTATGGCCGAGCTACTTGGCCTTCCCTCTAATCCAACCACATCAACTTTTATTGATATTATTGTCGGAGGAGAGGGCATTGTTGCCTATAAATATCGTTTAGATACTAATGATTGGAGTAATGAAATTTTAGTTAATGAACATATTCTAGTTAGTGATTTAGCATTAGGTCAACACCTTTTAGAAGTTTTAGGCAAAAGCAATGAAAATGTTTGGCAAGTAAATCCTACTACCTATAGCTGGGCAATTATTACTTCTGGGTCTGGCGGAACCAGTGGAGGCGGTGGCTCTTCAATCCGTTGGCCAAATTATCCAAGTATTTTTATTAATGATGATCAGGATAATACTAATAGCCGAGAAGTCGTCTTGACTTTGAGTGCCATGAATATGGAGGAACGCTATGCTCCTTTAGAAATGATTATTTCAAACGAACAGATTACCGACAATCAAGAATGGGTTGATTATCATACTCGTTACAACTGGACATTGTCTCATGGAAATGGTTCGAAAACGGTTTATGCTCGTTTTCGTAATCAAAAAGGAATTAGTCGTCACGTAGTTTACGATCAAATTAATTTAGTTGAAGGGCAGGTTTTGGGTTATCGTGAATTCACAGACGGAACCTTATTAAAAACAGCTGACAATGAGGCTATATATTTAATTAAAGATGGAGCAAAACATGTCTTTCCTCATGTTTTTGTATATTATTCTTGGGGTTATCCGCGAGATTTTTCTACGGTGATTACAGTGAGTCAAGACGTTCTTGATGATGTCCCAGAAAGAGATCCTGTTATTTTTCAAGATGGTTCGTTATTTAGGGGTGTAAGCGACTTCCTTTATTCTTGCGATGAAACAACTGTTTTCTATGTAGAGTGCGGACTAGTTCGTCCAATTTATTCCACTCAAATTTACCAAGAGATTTTCAATGACATTAAATGGGATTTAATATATTGGGTTCCAGATGATTTATTGTATAAATTTACTTATCCTTTAGGAGAAACAATTAGCCATTCCAATATTTCTTTAGGCGGTTGTGCTAATATTTTAGCAGATGGAACTCTTATTAAAGGAGGAAGATCTGATATTTATGAGATAGTTAATGGTTATCGATATAAGGTTAAAAATTTAATTGAATTAAAACAGGAATATGGTGGACGAAAAGTTAACATAGTTAGCGATGCAGTAATTGATCATTATCCAGTATTAACGGAAAGACGATTAGCTCAAACAGAAAAAACTTTAGTTCTGGGTGTTAAGGAATATCAGAATGGAATTTTAGTTCAAGGTAGCCATAGTTCAGCTGTTTATATGATTAGAGACGGCAAGAAACATGTTTTTCCTCATATAACAGTCTATAAATCACATGGTTATCCTAGTGATTTTAGTACTGTTTTAAAAATTTCTCAAGAAGAATTAAATGAAGTCCCTAAGGGAGACCCAATAACCTTTGCTGAGAGAACCATTTTTAGAGGAGTAGAAAGTGGTACTATTTTTAAGGTAGAGAATGACGTCTTGAGACCTATTTATTCAGAAGATACTTACCAACAAATTTACCATGACCCTAATTGGCGATTGATAGATTGGGTTCCAGATGATTTTTTTAAAAAATTTAATTATCCTATCGGAGAAATTATATATTAATAAAATTAAAAATTATATATACTGAGATTGACAAAATTTTTAAAATTTATTATTATATATATTAAATTAGCTCATTAAAAAAATGGAAGGAGGAACAAAAAATGAAAAAAAGATTTTTTGTTCTGATTATCATAGTTATAGGATTTATGATTATTGATAATTTGTACGCTTGTGAAGCCGATAATGTATTGTCAATCGAAGCAAGTTATGGAGGCGACGAAGAAAGCGCAAGGTGTTCTATGACTTGGGATCATTTAGAATCTTTCTGGATTTCTCGAGTTGTTCTTGATACTGACAATAATTTCATTGTCGCATTGGGACCTCGCTGGGAATTTGAAATTTTAAATTTTGAGACATGTAAGTGTTTTGAGGCAGATTTCAATATTCCTTTGTCTGTTCTTTTTGACAAAAATGGCCTAAAAGAAGAATATCTGGGTTTGAGTCCTCATCTTGATTTGAGATTTGATAATAAATTTTTGTTTGAGAGTTGGCATGATTGTCAATTCTCGGATGAGAATTTTGGAATCTGGGAAACCAACAATAAATTTCTTTTTATTCCCGGAATCCCTCATGAGATTGGAGCGTTTTTGTTAACTCTTCACAATGGGAATCAATTCTCTTTCTCTTATTATGGCGCCATTTATCGCCATAGGTTTTCACCCTTAGTGAAAGCTGAAGTACTTCTCGGGATGAATCCCGAGAAAGAAAAAAAGGCAAAATTTCTTTTTTCTTTTTCCTGGTAAAATGCCACTCTTGTATAGGCCCGAGAACTCTCGGGCCTTTGATTTTTTATAGTTAATCTAATTATCACTTGCGGTTATTTTTTGACCCCAGGTGGGACGTTAGAACTTTTGATAATAATTTGTTTGTGGTATAATTAAATTACTTTAACTTATGTATAATAATATTTAATTTCAAGCTTCTGCGAACGCAGTGAGCAGGCTCTTACTATGAGCGTAGCGAATAGCAACGTTCTCGACGAGCAAAGCGAGGAGAGGTTGTTATAATTAAAATACATTAATTTACATACAATAATATTTAATTTCAAGCTTTGCTTATAATTAAATTACCTTAACTTATGTATAATGAAATTTAATTTCAAGCTTTGCTTATAATTAAATTACCTTAACTTATGTATAATGAAATTTAATTTCAAGCTTTGCTTATAATTAAATTACCTTAACTTATGTATAATGAAATTTAATTTCAAGCTTTGCTTATAATAAATTAATAAAAAAGATAATAAATAATTTATGATTACAAAAATCTCTAATGAGTTAAAAAACAATATTAAAGTATTTGCTGGCAGTTCATCTGAGGAGTTAACAGAAAAAGCGTGCAAAATATTAGACATTAAGATAGGTAAAGTTTTAAAAGAAAGGTTTTCTGACGGAGAACATCATATTCAGTTTAAAGAAAACATTAGAAACAAGTATGTGTTTATTGTTCAAAATACAGGACCAGATGATAGTTACTTAATTGAGTTGATGCTCTTAATAGATGCGATTCGCAGATCATCAGCCGAAAGAATAGCTATAATCGTCCCTTATTATGGTTATGCTCGACAGGAGAGAAAAGATAAACCCAGAGTTGCAATCTCTGCTAGAGTAGTAGCTGATGCGATTGAATCACAACTGCCAACCAGGATTTTGTTTTGTGATCTTCATTCTGGAGCTATTCCTGGGTTTTTTAAAATACCCTCGGATCATATTTATTCCAGACCTACTTTTTTAAAGTTTATCAAAAATGAATTTGTACACGGATTTGATAATATAGTTTTAGTTGCGGCAGATGTAGGTGCTGCTAAAATGTGCCGTTCGTACGCTAAACGTCTAAAGGCGCCAATTGCTATTATTGACAAAAGACGTCCGAAACCAAATCAAACTGAAATTTTAAACATCATAGGTGATATTAAAGATAAGGACTGTATTATACTTGATGATTTAATTGATACGGCTGGGACGATTACTGGCGGGGCTGAAGCTCTTTTAAAAAATGGAGCTAGAAAGGTTTTTGCTATAGCCACCCATCCTGTTCTATCTGGTCCAGCTATTAGGAGAATTGATAATTCTCCTTTAGAATGGCTTGCTGTCAGTGATACTATTCCCTTAAAAAGGGAAGCCAAAGATTGCAAGAAGATACGGGTTATTTCTTTAGCTGATGTTTTTGCTGATGCAATTTGTCGTATCTATTCTGGAGAGTCGTTATCTGCCCTTTTTGACTAATAAAATAGATAATTCATAGTGGAGTTTTTAAAAATATTTGAGCGGGATTTTGCCTTCGTTTGACTGTTGAATAATACTTCTAATGTTGTTTATCTAACCCCGACCGACCTCTGTCATTAAAGCTAGTATTTTTATCTCTGGGAACGCTCTTTGGTCTTGATTTTTCAAGGTTCTGGACCGAACCGTGGTATAATAAAACTATAAGTTAGTATGACAAATTTATATAAAAAAGAAGTATTAAATTTAAATTTTTATGGATGAAGAAGTAAAAAAGCGCCTTGATTTACAAGATGAATTACTTAAAAAAATTTATATTTCAGCCGAAAAGACACGTAAGTATTTTTTAACTACCGTAATCATTACAATTGTGACACTTATCTTGCCCTTAGTTGCTTTGATTTTTATACTGCCTTGGTTTATAAATACTTATATGTCAACTTTTGGAGTTTTTTAGTTTTTTAACACGAATCTAACTTTTAAACATATTTGAATGTCGTTCACGATGTGGAGCTAATAATCGAAGAACGAAATAATTTTTTTATTTTTTTTTGCTATAAAAATTATCCACAGATTATAATTTGACAAAAGATGGTTATGGGTATATCTTTATAATAGATAGTTAAAATAAAAGTTGAACTGTTGTTATTAATTAAATAATTTAATTTAAAATATATGCCAGATGGTGATGGAACTGGACCTCGAGGAGGTTCCGGCCCTGGTACTGGTAGAGGAAAGGGAGGGTGCGGTGCTGATTAGAGGCTTTTCGGAAAATAATTTCGACAATTAAAAGGGGACTTTCCCCGAAAATTGTTATTTTAGAACTTGCATCAATAAAGAGTTTTATAGCAAAGATTTAAATTTAGAACCACTTTGATTACTTTTTATTTTAAATCAGATATATAAATATACTCATTTCTTTGCATTAAAATTAATAAACATCAATATTAAAAAGGCTTATTTAAGCCTTTTTTGTTATATTATTTGACCTTTAGTTTAAATAAAGATAAAATGTAGAAATGATAAAAGTAAATAATTTAATTAAAAAATTCAATAGCTTTACGGCGGTAGATGATATTTCTTTTAGGGTAAAAAAAGAAAGCATTTTTGCTTTTTTGGGACCGAATGGGGCGGGAAAAAGCACTACCATCAAAATGCTTGTAACTTTGTTAAAGCCGACAAAGGGACAATTAAGTATTAATGGTTTTGATGTTTTGAAAGAATCCGTTAAGGTTAGAAATTCTTTTGGTATCGTTTTTCAAGACTATAGTTTGGATGACGAGTTGACCGCTTATGAGAATATGTATTTTCATAGCGTGGTTTATGGTTTACCAGCTGGAGAGAGAAAGCCCAAGATAGATAAATTATTGGAGTTGGTTGACTTAAGCGATAGAAGAAAAAATTTAGTTAAAAAATTTTCCGGAGGAATGAAAAGACGATTAGAGATAGCCCGCGGTTTGTTGCATGAGCCAGATGTGTTGTTTTTGGATGAACCGACCTTAGGGCTTGACCCCCAAACCCGCAATCACATTTGGGATTATATTAAAGAATTAAATAAAGAAAAAGGATTAACCGTATTTTTCACCACTCATTATATGGAAGAAGCGGAAAGATATGCTGACGAGATAGCTATTATTGATCATGGCAAGATTGTAGCCAGAGGAACATTAGAATCACTTAAAAGCAAAACTAAAACTAATAATTTAGAAGAAGCATTCTTAAGTCTAACGGGTTATGATATTCGCGACGAAAACGCCGGGAGTATTGAGAGGATGCGATTACAAAGAAAAAAATGGAAAAGATAAAACATGAAATTGCGACAATATATATTTTATGGCTACGACAAATAAAAAGACATCTAAGGTCTAAACCAAGATTGTTGATGTCTATTTTTCAGCCAATCCTTTTTTTAGTCGCTTTTGGTTTTGGTTTTAAGAACATATATGCTCAAGCTGGGCAGGGTAATTATATAAATTTTTTGGCGCCAGGTATTGTAGTTATGAGCGTTGTTTTCAGCGCTATGTTTAACGGAATTGGCCTAATTACTGACAAGCAATTCGGCTTTTTAAAAGAAACTTTAGTGGCTCCTATTTCTCGATTTTCAATTATTTTTGGTCGAACGTTAGGAGGAGCCACTGTAGCCGCCATTCAAGGAATATTAGTATTTTTAGTGACATTTTTAGTTGGATTCAAGTTAGCTTCTTTTTCTGGTCTTTTTTCCGCGTTTTTGTTTATGTTTTTGATTGCTTTATTCTTTACAGCCTTAGGCACTTCTTTGGCAACATTTTTTACCGACACACAGGCCTTTCCTTTGATTATTAATTTAATTGTGATGCCAGTATTCTTTCTGTCAGGAGCTTTATTTCCTTTAGAAGGATTACCCAAAGGCTTTGCTTGGTTGTTGAAACTTAATCCCTTGACTTATGGAGTTGACGGATTTCGGGGTAGCTTAATCGGCGAGTTTCATCAAGCAATTAATTTTGATTTTTTGGTTTTAGGGGTCTCGGTCTTGTTGGTATTGGTTTTAGGCAGTTGGCTGTTTGGCAGGGTTGAGAACTGAGTTATTAATAAATTAATGGTAATTTTATGAATTCTGACAACAAATTCAATTTAGTTCAGTCTGAATTTGACCTAACTCAACGCCAGATGGATAAATATGACCATCTTCTTTCTCAGATTAAAACTTGGACTATAACCATTTGGGCAGCTTTATCTAGTTGGTCTTTTCAGTCAAAGATAAAAGAAATTTTACTTTTGTCTATTTTTATTGTTTTGATATTTTGGCTTTTGGATGTTTTTAATAAAAATTTTCGTCAGGATTACAAGAAAAGACGTAATCAGATTGCAGGAGCTTTGGAAGTATATTTTAAAACTAATAATTTACCAGAAGATTTTGTTTCACCTAACCTTCCTCAACACAAAACAATAGACGCTTTGAAATATTTATTCTTTCCTCATGTTTTTTTGCTTTATTTGCCCTTAATTATTATTTCTCTGCTTCTCTACTATTTTAATTAAAATAGTAGAGAAGTAAAAAATAATCTTATTTTGATTGTTTTGGCTAATGACTTGTTATGGAAATCAATTGAACAAGCTATTGATAATTGCGAAGCGGAAAGTGTGTTGATAGATACCCATTGATAATAATAATAATTTTGTTATAATTAAAATACTTTAATTTCAAGGTTCTACGAACGCAGTGAGTAGGTTCTTACTATGAGCGTAGCGAATAACAAGGTTCTACGAACGCAGTGAGTAGGTTCTTACTATGAGCGTAGCGAATAACAAGGTTCTGGCAAAGCCAGGTTCTTATAATTAAAATACTTTAATTTAAGATACAGCACCGAGAGATTGATATTGACTAAAATCGTAGAAACGAAGAATCATCTCAATTTGAGATGATTTCTATTTTTAAAGTAGAAAAATATATGGAAATAAGAAATATCGCCATTATTGCTCATGTTGATCATGGGAAAACAACATTGACAGATGCCTTAATGCGCCAAACAAATATGTCTGACGAGAGCGTTAGTATGGATTCAAATGATTTAGAAAAAGAAAGAGGCATTACGATTTATTCAAAAAATACGTCTTTGATGTATAAGGGCACTAAAATAAATATTGTTGACACTCCTGGTCATGCTGATTTTAGTTCAGAGGTGGAAAGAATTTTAAGGTCTATTGATTCTGTTTTGCTGTTAGTGGATGCCCAAGAGGGTCCTATGCCTCAGACCAAATTCGTATTAAAAAAATCATTAGAACTTAACCTAAAACCAATTGTGGTCATCAATAAAATAGATAAACCAGCAGCGAGAACGCGTGAAATTCATGATATGATTTTAGAGTTATTTATGAGTTTAGGTGCAAGTAATGATCAAATTGATTTTAAAACAATTTATGCCGTCTCAAAACAAGGAATTGCAAAAAGAAAATTAGATGATAATGGAAAGGATCTGTCTCCGCTTCTTGATTTAATACTAGAAGAGGTGACTCCAGCTTCGGGTGATAAAAAAAATAAAAAGCCCTTGCGCATGCAATCCTTCAATTTAGCTTATGACAATTATGTAGGCCGTATGGCTGTCTGTAGAATATATGAAGGTAAGGTAAAAAGAGGAATGAATGTCTTGGTAAAGGGGGAAGGAGATAAGCATAGAACAGGAAAGATAAGTAATTTATATACTTTTTATGGGCTAGAAAGGAGAGAAGTTGAAGAAGCAATGGCTGGGGATATTGTACTGGTGGCTGGGTTGCCGGATATATATATTGGGGAAACAATTTGCGAAAACAAAGAGCAAAAAATGTTGCCATCTATTAAAATTGATGAACCGACAATTTCACTTGATTTGATGGTTAATAATTCTCCTTTCTCGGGGAAAGATGGAAAGTATGTTACAAGCGGTAAGTTAAAAGAGAGATTAGAAAAAGAATTAGAAGTCAACGTGGGATTAAAAATTGATTTCAATTCAGCTAAGGGACGCTATAAGATTTATGGAAGAGGGGAATTACACATTGCTATTCTTTTAGAGAATATGAGAAGGGAAGGTTTTGAGGTGCAGGCTTCTCAGCCTAAAGTCATTATTAAAAATGAAGGAGGCAAAAAACAAGAGCCATATGAGGAAGTTACGATTGATGTTCCTAATGAAATGGCGGGAATGGTGATTGAGAAATTATCAAGAAGAAAGGGAAGGATGGTTGAGATGAGACCAGAACATGATCATCAGAGATTAATTTTCGAAATTCCAACCAGAGGTGTTTTGGGCTATCGAGGGGATTTTATCATTGATACTAGGGGAGAAGGTATTTTTACTAGCCGAGTAATTGGCTTTAAAAATTTTGCCGGAAACATTAATAAACACAATCTTGGGTCTATGGTTTCTATGGCTAACGGGAAAGCATTAGCTTATGCTCTGTGGAATTTAGAAGAACGGGGCAGAATTTATATCCAGCCCAACACTGACGTCTATAGTGGTATGGTAATAGGGAATGTGTCAAAAGGAAATGATATGTGGGTGAATCCAGTGAGAGGCAAGGAGTTAACAAACATGAGAGCTTCTGGCTCTGATGATGCTATCGTCTTGACTACTCCTGTGGAAGTTACGTTAGAAAGAGGCTTAGAAATTATGAAAGATGATGAGTTTCTAGAAATTACCCCTAAAAATATTAGATTAAGAAAAGAATATTTAACTAAAATTGAACAATCTAAGAGAGTGAAGGGATTGATATAAAAGGTCATAAAATATTTAATAGTAATAATCGCTTATAGAGCCGTTATTTTTTTTACTACAAATGGGATTTTTGGGCCTATGATAATAATTTTTTTATGCTATAATTTATATATAATAAATATTTATTTTTTAATTAGAAATTATAAGCAGAGCTTGAAATTAAATATTATTTTATAGAAATTAATGTATTTTAATTATAACAACCCTTCGCTTCGCTCAGGAACCTTGAAATTAAATAAAACATCGTATATAAAAATAAAGTAATTTAATTATGGAAAAAACAATACAAAACTTAACAAAAGCGTTCATTGGCGAAAGCCAAGCCCGAAATCGTTATACCATGTATGCTAAAATTGCTAAAAAGGAAGGTTATGAAGAAATATCAGCTAATTTTTTATTAACAGCCGACCAGGAAACAGAACACGCCAAATGGTTAATGAGAATGATTAATCAATTAAAGGGTGATAATATTGATTATGACGAAATTGTTGTTGAAGTGGGAGCTCCAACAACATTAAAAGACACAAAAGAAAATTTAAAAGCAGCGATTGCCGGAGAAAATTATGAATATACAATTATGTATCCAGAATTTGCCGATGTAGCAGAAAAGGAAGGTTTTTCGGACATTGCCAATAGATTAAGGTCTATTGCCAGAGCCGAAGCTAATCACGAAGATAGATATAAGAGATTTTTAGAAGCGTTAAAAAATAATTCGGTTTTTAAAAAAGAAGAAGAGGTGGTGTGGGTTTGTCGGAAATGTGGATATGTACACAAAGGAAAGGAAGCGCCAGAGAAGTGTCCTTCGTGTGGTCATCCTCAAGCTTATTTTCAGGTTAAGAGATAAACAAACAATAAAAATATAAGAACCCTTCGCTTCGCTCAGGAACCTTGTTATTCGCTTTGTTCATAATAAAAACCTGCTCACTATGTTCGCAGAATCTTGTAATTAAATTTTATTTTATAAACATTAATGCATTTTAATTATGAAAAGATTAGATTTTAAAACTGCTTTCAAATATCCTTTTAATCGGGCAAAGGGTATGTGGAATATTTTATGGATTTTATTACCAGTTATTGGTTGGTTTGCTTTGACGGGATATGGCGTTAGGATTGTTAAAGAATTTATTAAAGGCAAATTTAAGCGATTACCTATTTTTAAATTTAAGAGCGATTTAAAATTAGGATTTATGATGTTTCTAAAATCCATTCCTTTCATCGCAGTATATGCGTTAGTTCTTTTAGGTTTAGATGCAGTTGCAAATTTTTTAGGAATTAAAAATCAAAAATTATTCGTAGATTTGATTAATATGTTGTTGGCATTATTTGTGATTCCAATGTTGACCATAAATTTCATAAATAAACAAACCATAGGCTCTTATTTTGAATTAAAAACAGTGCAATCTGTTTTTAATAATTTTGGAGATTATGTTGTCGCTTTATTTAAGTGTTTTGTGCTGGGTACAATATTTTTGATTATGTGGGTGATTTTAATTGGTTTACCGGCTGGAACTTTTACTAAAAATATATTTTTAGTAGATTTTTATAGAAGGAAAGTAAAATAAAAAATAATAAATTATATCAGAAATATTTTTATTATCTCATTGTTGGTATTATTGGCATATGATTTATAAACATATTCAAACTGGGCGATTGATGATATTTGTTTTTCTGGCCGTGGTTCTTGTTTTTGTTAGCGTTTTGTTGAAAACAGGCTTTGAGACAATTACTGTTTTTTATATGCTTTTCGTTTTATTTATCCTTCTTTCTTTTATGTCCCTTGAGGTACTGATTGACGAAGAATATTTGCGAATTAAGTTCGGATATGGTTTGTTCAGGAAAAGATTTGAACTTAAAAAAATTATTTCTGCAAAAGCAGTAAAAAATCATTGGTATTATGGCTGGGGAATAAAACGTTGTTTAGTTCCGCCAATGTGGATTTATAATGTTTCTGGTTTTGATGCCGTTGAAATAAGAATGACAAATGGCAAAATATACAGAATAGGCACAGACGAACCCGAAAATTTAGAACAAGCAATTAAACAAGCAATTAGGCAATAAATAAAAGAGTGTGATGTGCTCTGACCTCATCACATTTGTTATAATTATTAAACAGATGAAGGAACTAACAAATGCTACTTTAGTGTTTTTAATAAAGAAGAATAAAGGAAAAATAATTAATATTTGTTTAGCTATGAAAAAGCGAGGGTTTGGGGTTAATCGTTGGAATGGTGTTGGAGGGAAAATGGAAAAAAATGACAAAACGATTGAAGAAACAGCAAAAAGGGAAACCCAAGAAGAGATTGGCGTTTTAATTAAAAATTTTAATAAAGTAGCTGAATTAACATTTTTTTTTCCTCATAATCCTATTTGGGACCAAATTGTTCATGTCTATTTTACAGAAACATGGGATTATGAGCCGAAAGAGAGCGAGGAAATGAATCCAAAATGGTTTTTGCCGTCTGAATTACCATTTGACGACATGTGGCCCGATGATATATATTGGTTGCCAGAGGTTTTGAAAGGCAATTTATTAAAAGCTAGTTTTGAGTTTGAAGAAGGGGATATTGTTAAAAAGAAAAAAGTAGATATAGTTAAAGAGTTATAATTAAAATAAACAAAAATATATGAAAATTGCTATTATTGCCGACATTCATGATAATGCGCATAATTTAGTTTTAGCGCTGAATAAAATTTATAATTACAAAAATGTTGACAAGATATTATTCTTAGGGGATTTTGTGGGGGCGGCGATTGCTGGGCTTCTATGTTCATCAACCATTCCCGTTTTTGCAATATGGGGGAATAACGATGGTGACAAGTCTTTGATTACTAAATTTGCTGCACAAAAAGATAGCAATTTGGAAGTAGGTTTTGATACTTTTGACATAATAGAAATAGATGGTAGGAAACTTTTCTTAGCTCATTATCCAATTTTAGCAAGACCGATGGCTAAATCCGGAGAGTTTGACGCTGTTTTTTATGGACATAATCATTTAAAAAATAAAGAGATTATTGGAAACTGTTTAGTCTTAAATCCAGGGGAAATTGGAGCATATAAAACTGGAGTTGCGACTTTTGCTATTTATGATACCAAGACTAATGATGCTGATATTATTGAAATAGAAAATAGCATTACTATGAATACGGTGGAATCCCAACAAATGTTTAAGAAGATTTCATACGAGTTTAATAAATTAAAGGGACACAAGTTATAAAAAATTAAATTATTTTCAGATTAATTTTAGCCACAGAAAGAAGGATTGAAACAACATAATAGATAACAAAAAACCACTAATTAAAGTGGTTTTTTGATTTGTTTTATAGAAAGTGTATTAAGCTTTTTTTACTTGTGTTGCCGCTGGTCCTTTTGGGGTATCGTTAACCTCAAAAGTCACTGCGTCACCTTCTCTTAAGTCACTGAAATCACCTTCTGCTAATTCACTAGCGTGAAAGAATAAATCTTTGTCGCTACCTTCTTGGGTGATAAAACCGAAGTTTTTGTCAGTCAACTTTTTAATAGTTCCTTGCATAAGTTGAAATTATAATAATTAACTCGTAGTAATAGATAGAAATTCGACTCTATTCCTACACTTACTAAACAGTGTTAGATTTTTAATGAAATTAAAATATCTAACAAAATAACTATAACAGATGATATTTTTTTGTCAACAAGATGTACAAGATGAGTACATAGGTAACACTTTTGAGAATTCAATAGGAGTCTTGTATCCTAATGTTTGATGAGGCCTTTTAAAATTGTATTCAACCAGCCAATCAGTCAATTCTTTGTTAAACTCTTC